>Ga0214545_1000357_pt1 | contig 69186 bp, 41 predicted proteins | sample CNSS4metaG_FD_160064 | JGI IMG/M metagenome (GOLD analysis project Ga0214545, IMG submission 160064) | Root nodule microbial communities from cowpea collected in UCLA plant growth center, Los Angeles, California, USA - CNSS4 | ecosystem: Host-associated > Plants > Roots > Nodule | place: USA...
ATATATATATATATATATATATATATATGGGTGATTGATGAGTATGTTTTTGGTAGTGCTTGCTGAGATATGTTGAATATATGAACCTATATATGTTAGCTCGAATGTATGATGTTATAAGTGTGTAAATAAGGCCACTATTGATGACATCAATATGACCGAGTGTTAGATGATCATGACAGGTTTTGGGAAAGCATGGGAACATGATAATCATACTTTAAATGTAATGGAATTACGAGGGCATGCAGAATAAGTATATAGCTTTGATTGTGTCTTATGCGGGGTATGTGAATTGTAAGCATACAAAGGGTTGGGAAAATGAGAAGGGGAAAATAAACTGTGTGTTGGAATTGGTTTAAGAGATAAGTATATATGAATTATAAAAGAGAGGAATGTGTGCTTATACTTGAAAGATGCATATGTGTTGTGATGTTGTAATTTGGAATATATGAATGTGTATGTTGATTTCTGGATGTTTGAGAATTGAATGGTTGAATTCTAGGAAATGAATTAGAGTACCTAAAACCAGTAGTGTCACATTACTGGTGTAACGTCTAGCGGTGTACAGTGTTTTACTAATTTGTGAATTTGGATATTATATTAGAGTTTCATAAATTATGGATTTTTGGATAACTTTCGATTAATAAATGTTTTAAAATTTCCCGCGTTTTTGGGAAGCGAAGTATAATAAATGAGGTTTTCATCATATTTCTTAATTTTATTACTTAAATTAGTAATATTCGACCGGGATGTTACACGAGAGCTACTTAGCTCCTTAGCTCCTTTGGGATGGTCTCCGTTTCTCCGAGTTTTATTTAGGGCTATGGCCCGTGTATTACCTTATTCTCTTTGGAGTATCAATCATTTACTGTCAATTCTTTTACTTTGTTTTGTATTGGCATCTTGGGGTGCCTTGGATTCCTCTAAGTATTTTTGGATATTATAAGAAGTGGTGTTTATACTCCAGGACTTGTCTCTTATATTATCTGTGTGACATGTTATTTAAATGAAAGTAATTATTTAAATGGGGTGTTACAATTACATTTAAAAATTTGTTACAAAATAATTTAATCAAATTTTGACTTATTTTCATTGTGTTAGATTTTTTCTTTGTCATAAAATTAGTTTGATAGATATAATAGATTAATTTAACATAATTTTAAAATGTTGATTGTTCGTTAGTTGGTGTGTTGCAATAAAATTAAATACTTATAATTGAATATATACTTAATATAATTTAATAGAGAAACCATCGTCACACATAAACAAACATAGTTAGTGTATTGCAATAAAGATGAATTAGTTTGATAGATATAATAGATTAATTTAACATAATTTTAAAATGTTGATTGTTCGTTAGTTGGTGTGTTGCAATAAAATTAAATACTTATAATTGAATATATACTTAATATAATTTAATAGAGAAACCATCGTCACACATAAACAAACATAGTTAGTGTATTGCAATAAAGATGAATTTCAAAGGTCGTATGGATTCTAATGATGTAGATGTCAAAGTGTCATACCAAGTGGAGGAAATGTTGAATGTTAATGAAGTCATTGAAGTTGAAAAATTTTTTGGATTGCAAGATTTACAAGTAAATCTTGAAGAATTGGGCATCGTGAATGTATCATTATTTCAAGGTCATATGGAAGAAGAAAAAAATGAATGGGATGAAGATAGAGAAGAGAGAAAGTGAAGATGACTATGACATGAATTTGAGATCTCTAGCTCTGAATATATGTAGGCATGTTGAGTACAAGTGTTTTGGATTCATTTGTTATAAAGAACTTGTACCACACAATTAATGTTGAATGTTAATTTTATTATTGTTATTTATTTGATTGTTTGTTTGCTTAGTCTAACATATAAATGGTAAAATTTATTTCTTACATGTAAATGTCATAAGGAGGTTCTAATTATCCTTTTCCTCCATCACCTCGTGTTAATAAAGGAAGGGAAAAAACTTTTATGTGGTAAAGTTGTTATCTCATATAAGCAACCTAAATCTACCATCCACTCAGCCTACTACACCTACGTTAACCTCCATCATTGCATCCATCCCATTAATACCCCATCAATAGTAAATGTTGTTGGGTTGACACCAATGTCACCCATTGTTGTTAGATCGAATGGACCAGCGAACCATGTTGGCCCATCGATAGTACCACCAGTCGACCGATGCACCTCATCCCCTTCCTCCTTTGTTGGTTCTATTTCATCAACTCCTTTGACAAATGTTGCACCATCACCTTCTACACACATCTCAAGGACACATTCAAGTTCAATAGTTAATGATACTGATGTGTAAGAGGATGTTGGTGGTCGTCTTATGATACATTCTATTGGAAAAGGGTAATAATATAATAAATTTTTGTATATATAATTTATTTTTAATAGTTAAAATTAACTGTATTCTAATGTTGTACAAATCTCTATTGGTATGTAGGTTTTATCCATTAAAAATTGCATCAAATGCCATAATAACCACCATTAAACAACAATTTGATAAGCCATGGTTAACATGGGGGAGCAATCCCTAAGAGAGAGAGAGAGAGAGATGTATTTTCTTCCTACGTTTTAAGGTATCTATGGAGTTAGTTTATGAAAGTTTATGCATTAATTACTTTGCAACTTATTGTAATATTGTTCTGAACTAGTTTGTAGTTTTTTGTCATTAGTTTTTAGCCTATATAAGACTTGTTTCTGACTTGAAACATGTTTAAATCAATGCAAAACTATAAGAACTTGATAGAAAACTACAAAACACTCCTAAAACATCTTATTCAAACTAAAAATGAAGAATATAGAGAAATTCAAAAAAACTACACATTATGTATTTTATTGTGCATATATGAATTGATATGAAATGATATGGTTTGAATCATAATAATTAAAATCTGAAACAAAGAATTAAACTAAAGAACTGGTGCAAAATTGAATTCCTAAAACTTTTAAAAATAGGTAATTCTTAAGACTCTCGAGGCTAACCCTTAACCCTTAAGGGAATTAGAATTGGCAGAAAACTATGACATTATCTATATTACTGCACTTGTTTTTCTTCTATTAGATTAGCAATTTGGTTTTCAACCTATATAAGACTTGTTTAGGACATAGTAACACACTTCCATAGTTCTAAGTAATTTTTATAAATAGTTTTAGGTAGAAATTTCAAAAAAATATTTACATAGAAAAGTGCATGGTTCATATATGAGTTGAGAGAATTTCAATGCTATTACCATGGTTCAGATAAATAGTTTGCATTCAATAAATCCAAATTTCTTCTTTTAATTCTATATCTCCTCTTTTAGTTTTTCTACACTTTTAGTTTAGTCTCATGATAACACATTCATTATGATTCATTGAGGAAAGTAGCAATGAGGATAGAGTTATGAAAAATTTTCATTCCAAAGCATCTCACAAACTATCAAAGATGTTTAAAGATGTAAGAAAATAAGGTAAGAAGTCTGATTGAATTAGAACTTTTATTTGGAACAACGTGGATCCTACCTGGTTATGGGCCTAGGTCAGGGGGCATCCTTGCTTGTATGGGCTTGATCTTGGAGGTCCACTCGTGTTATTGGTGATCTAACTTTTTTGGTTAAGTTAGTTATGTCTTTTTCATTCATGAAGCGAGGTCGAGTACTTGTCAATCTGTCAACAAGTATCCTATTATGAGAAATGTTCATTTAGGTCGTAGGGGCAAATAATTGGTTAGGTCCGTTCTTGCTGTGTAAGGGCTGGTAGGTACCCGACCTAACATTTTTTGAAGCCTAGGGACTAACCAACCTTGAACAATAAATCAGCCCCTAGTCTTTGGTTTGACTAGTGCTGAAGACTATAGAGAAATAGGGGACTAACCCGTCTTGAATAATACATCAACCCCCTAGTCTTTGGCATGGGTCAGTGTTGAAGACTTGCGAGTTCTGTAAACTTGGATGGTTGTCAGTTTTCAGTTGTCAGCCTTTTTGCTTTTTTATGCAAATAAAATTTCATATTCTTTCGCTTATTACTCTATAGGCATAATAGTCCTCCAGCCTTGAGAAATGTAACAACAAAGAGTTTCTATGATGAAAGGATTGATTGGACATGATGATAAATGAATATGAAGAGGCTAGAAGTTATAGAGGCATGAAGGTGTAAAGTTGTTGTTGCCCGTGGCACAAAAAATGAGGAGAGTTGGGAAGATGTAGATCGCTACCTACCTTTAGCCCTTTGATTTTGTAGAGATCAGATGATGGGATTGCAAGGGCAGGAATACGAAAGGTTGTAAGAGTTGTGGTAGAAAAAAGGAGTCATTTGTCTCATTCTATTGCCATGTGTTTGTGATATGCTTTTGTTATCGAGATACTTGTGAGAAGAGAGCTTTGTAATATATGTCGTTTACCCTCTAGAAGGTATGTCTTGTAGTGGTTCAAATATCAGGTTAGGAGAGGGGTTGAGTAATAGGAGTAATTGTTCCTCGTTGTCGTCAAACTAGTCAATGTTTAGGACAGTGGGGTTAGTAGTGAAGATGGTGGTCGATATTAGGGAGGACCCGACTGAAGAGCATGAAGTGGTTTACCTTATAAGAGTGGGTATGAGTGGGTATGAGTGGGTAGATTCTTTAGTCTGGAGCCAGTTTTCATTGTATTGGTGGTCAAGGATTTTGAACTCGTAGTTGTAGAGTATTTATGTTTTCGAGACGGGTGTGTCACTGGATATTGTGTCACTAAAGAGGGTTAGTGTTGTGGACAATGTTTGCCATGGCCAAGAGGATTATCAAGAGAAGTTATTTTACATGTATATGTGCCATTTTGTGAAAGTACATGTTCGATTACCTTTTGAATGTTGCGCCAACGTAACTTCATCCGAATAGTTGGGGTTACTTGCTAGCATTTAGGTTGCTTGCTATGCCCTATCTCTGCGTTCGTCACTTGAGTGTTTTATGTATTTCTATGCTACTCACCCCAAGGATATGATTATTTGACTAGCCTTGGTCAGTAGGCCGAGTGTCAGTATGCTTGATGCTTATTCTCAGTTGTTTAAAAGGTTTAAGGATGGCTTCTTTAAGGTAGTTGTGAAGCCTGCTGGCCAAGAACATTTTTATGGGGAGGATGGCAAGCCAAAGTTTCCATTCTATTGGAGAGATAATCCTTGGAGATATGAGGATATGACCAAGGATATGTTGTCGAAGGAAGATAGGCGAATTGTGGGGATTCTTGAGAAATTTCCTTGCAAGTTGCCCACTAAAAGCATAGTTAGGGTGTATTTATCCACCCAACCAGTAATTGAATTACAAGGCAACTTTAAAGTTATATGTTTTTTTATATTATTCAGCTAATCTGAACATTTCTTTGTGCTTGTGGATACATGGCTTACCATGCTAAGAAAGTTGGTGGCAAGACGAATTTATTTTGAAGCTTAAGGAACCAACTTGTTGAGGGGGTGAAGAAGTATGGCGAGACAAATGTATCGAACTTGAAAGAGGTCGTGGGGGACACCCATCATCCTAAGAGCAGCAAGAAAAAAATTGTGGTGTCAACCTAGGTAAAAGCTAAGCTTCTTGGTCGTGGTGGTAGTTCATCATCCAAGAGTAAGTCATTGTATTTAGGAGGTCTGGAGAGGCCGAAGATGAGTATGCGAAAAAGGGTTGAGGTAACCCTAAATGAGGATGTATTGAAGGTGTTAAAAGATATGGATCCTAAAACTGCTATTTGATCCATCTTAGAGTTTAATAGTAAGTCCTTCATGCTAAGCTAGAGAGTGGCCAACTTATTACAGAAAAAAGTTGAAAGATTGAGATAAATCCAAGCTTGTAAAGGATTTATCTTTACGGCAAACAAAAATTTGATGAGGACAAGGCGACATGGGTCGAGAAAGAGAAGGCATGGGAGAATGAGAAGGAACAACTAGGGACTTGGAAGGTAAAGTGCCTCAATTTTGAGAAGAAGACCAAGGAGAAAGAGAAGGAACTGAAGAAGAAGGTCAATATGTGGAAGAATAAAGTTACTAAATGGGAGGTCGTTATCGTAAACTTGAAGAGGTTTATTGTTGTTGAGCATATTAATGGTTTTCATAAGGTAGTCAAGTAAATTGAGTTTTTATACAATGAAGTGTCGATTAAAGATACACGATTTGACATGAACAAGGATGTATACAGAAACCTGCTAATTGATGTTGATGAGATAAAGGTGATGAAGGCCTTTGAAGATCCTGAGCCAACAACTGCTGATACGATCCATACAAGAAATATGACGATCTTTTATGGCTTTGGATTTCTTCTGTAAGGAAACAATTAAAATAAGAATAAAGAACGCCAAATAAGGCAGAGATGGAAAGACGCCACAATCTAGTAGATTGATAAGTCGAAGGAAGATTCACCATAAAGAGGTCCCTCTTTGATAATAATCAATAATAAAGATGCCACAATCAATAAGATTGATAAGTTGAAAGAAGGTTCGCCACAAAGATACCTATCTTTGATAAGAACCAAATAATATTGACGACACGAAGATCCTAGTCTTTGATAAGTCAAAGAAGATTCGTCACAAAGATCTCTGTCTTTGATAAGAACCTTGAGGCCTAAGTCAAGAACCAAGAGAATCCTCTCTTTAATGAAATAACTTTATTAATGACTAAAAAGTGAGTACAATTGTTGTAGACCTTGGTATTTATTGGGCTTAAAAGATAAAAGATAAAATATAAGTAATAAAAAATAGGCCCACCTATAAAGGCCCAGTGAATTTACATAATTAAAGTTAATTAATAAATTTAATTATCTCAATTATTCTTTAATTGTACGATCTTCATGTCTTCATGTCCTTTTAATGTTAAAAGCTCATCCTTAAGTTCTTCTTGTATATGTTCAGGAGGTAGTCATCTACCATACTCTTCTTCCTAAAGCGAAGTTGTCTTCAACTTTGTGTCATTTGAAGATTCCTTCACCTTTGTATTGGATTAAGAGATAGTCCTCTATTAACCCTCCTTCTTGTAGAAAATTTGTCCTCAAATTCGTGCCACTTAAAGATTCTTTTTCCTTAGGTTTGGTAGTGTTAGAAGTAGCTCCCTCCTTCTTAAATTTCTCCTTATCTTGAGTTGGACTTGATCAATCATTCATCATTCTACCCCATTTGGAAAGAATTTGACCTTAATTCTAAAAGATCTTGAACATGTACTCTAACATAAATCAAAAACACAATTCTAAAATAATAAAAGTAGAAATTCTATAAAAATGAAACTTAGATTCTGGAAAAAGCCAATCTCTTATTATCAAAGATTATGGAGGTTTACCTCCAAGGTAAAATACCCACCTATAACAAACATAAAACAATTTTAAAGTAAGAATATAATGATCAAAGATACTCCAACTGATAATATAAGAACAAACGATATTGCATTGATTAATAACCAAACTATAAGTATGACTTTGACTATCCATAAGTTTGTTAGGAATAGAACAAACTAACTCATGTGTATATTTTCCTAAACTTGTATATTTACTGATAGGTTGTTTGAAACTAGATAAACAAACTAAATCAAATGTAGATATTTCTAAGTTTGTGTCCAAACTAAAATAATGATTTTGAATATCTAAAGTAATTGATAAACAAATATATTATCAAACACGGGTGTATTGAGTTTCAAGCTTGTAGCTTCCTTTGTTGTAACTTTTTCTTTCTTCCAGTGTTGATGTCATTGTCCCTTGATAAACAATTCTTCCCTAAGAAACAACAAAAAGGCCAATTATTATGTTCTTTCAATAATAATTCAAAATATTATATTCTTTCTTTCTCTTTTTCTCTCTTTCTTCTCTTTCTCTTTCTTCCTTTTCTCTCTTTTGTTTCTCCTTTGCATCTGTCTTTTCTTGCTCTTATGCTTATCTTTTTTCTTTCTCTTATTTATTTTCCTCTCTTTTGTTTCTCTTATGCATCTCTTTTTTCTTACTCTTTTGCTTCTCTTTTTTCTTTCTCTTCTTTTTCTCTTATTTCTTTTCCTTCCTTTTTTGTAAGTGCATCTTTCTCTTGTGGAAGTCGTTGCAATTTGTTGCAAAAACTCCTTTTCGTAATAGAAAGGTACAAAACCCTCCCTCATAGCTACCTTTAATAACTCCCATAAAGGAATTGGCAATCATTGTAATTAAATAAGTACGTACTTTTTGGCATTGTGAAAATCTTTAAATATAGGCATTAATTACATATAAATTCATTTATTAAATGCATGTCTTTTAATTGAGTGTAGACCTTCTCTGTTCTTCTTCATTTGTCTTTTCATTGAGTGTAAATATTTCATTTCCATGTCCACTCAATTAATAAATGTATGTCTTATCATTAAGTTCAAAAATCTTATTTTTCATGTCTATTCATTTAATAAATGAATGTCAAATCATGAATTATATATCCAATGTAGAAAAGTTTAATTATGAACATTAAATGCATGTTTATTCATGATTTATATATCCAATGTCAAAGAATTTAAATATATTTTCATGCATATTCATTAAATGTACTAAAAGCAATTTTAGTGTATATGTTATGTTATAAACACCATTGATTCTTGAATTCGTCATCCACTATTCAAACATGCAATATTCACTTTTCAATTCGTCATTCAAACATGCAAGCGTAGATGTTTTGTTACCAATATTAAATTACAATTTAAACTTTAGAATATATTAAATTGCAATATTAAAAGCAAAAAAATATTAACGTACAATTTTGCAACATTAGTACTTTTGTTATGTAGTTGGGACAGAATTCACCAACAACAACAAAATAAATTGTAGGAAACAAAAAATATTAACGTACAATCATAATCATACTATATCCTTGTATAAAAAAAACTTTGACCAAGTAAGTTATCTTTTAATCCGCAAGAAACATCTCCACGTGTCTTTTTGATCTAGAAAAATCCTTGTTTTCCACAATGTTTCTCTATTTCCATCAATATCTTTGATCATACCAAGTTTCCTAGCCCTTTGCAAAAGTAATATATAGAAATGAGATCCACTATATAACTAATAAAAGAACAAACTTTGAAAATAAAAAAAATGAAATGATGAAGCTTTCAACCACAAAAATCAAGAAAGGTTGAACCTTTAACATTGAACCAAAAAAAAAGCAAGAAAGGTTAAGAAAAATACTATGATAAAAGGAAGGAACTAATTTTAAACCAAGAAAATATAGGAAACCTTGCAACTTCAATGTTTCTCTATTTCCATCAATATCTTTGATCATATCAAGTTTCCTAGCCATCTGCAAAAGTAATATATAGACATTAGATCCAATATATAACTAATAAAAGAACAAACTTTGAACAAAAAAAAACATGAAAGGTTAAAGCTTTCAACCACAAAAAATAAGAAAAAGGTTGAACCTTCAACATTGAACTAAAAAAAGCAAGAAAGGTTAAGAAAAATACTATGATAAAAGGAAGGAACTAATTTTAAACCAAGAAAATATAGGAAACCTTGCAACTTCAATGTTTCTCTATTCCATCAATATCTTTGATCATATTAGATTTTCTAGTCATTTGTAAAAGCAATATATAGACATGAGATCCAATATATAACTAATAAAAGAACAAACTTTGAACCAAAAAAAACATGAAAGGTTAAAGCTTTCAACCACAAAAAATAAAAAAGGTCGAACCTTCAACATTGAACAAAAAAAGCAAGAAAGGTTAAGAAAAATATTATGGTAAATGGAAGGAACTAACTTTAAACCAAGAAAATATAGGAAACCTTGCAACTTCAAAAAAACAATATACAAAGAAGATCAAAGCAACAACAATCATAAGGTTGAAGCTTTCGACAACAAAAAATCAAGAAAGGTTGAAGCTTTAAAGCAGGATGAAGAAAAAAAAATCAACCAAAGAAGATTAAAGCATATACAAAAGTAACCTTTCAACCAAACTATGAAAAAAGTAATGAACTAACTTTCAAGCAAGAAGGAAGAAGATGAGTATGAAAGGAAGTGGAAATATTTAAAGATCGAAGGAAGAAGATGTATAAAAGAAGGAGGTGGAAAGAAGGACGGAGTGAATATGAACTATAAATGCATATGTACACGTGTCAATATCAGAATTGATGTGCAAAATTTTGGAGAATGACCAAAAAACCACCATAATGGATACATGTCAAGAATTTAAGTTGGGGTAATTCAATATTTTCATTAGACTTTAGTTTTCTTAGTTATACAATAGATGGTTATTAAGTTATATATCGAACCGAAAACTATGACAGTTGATTAGAAAAAATCTGTGTCTGTGACATGAGCTCAAATATTAATGTATAATTGAATATTATGTATAATACATATATTTTAAGCGTAAGTTGATTACTTGTGATGTAAATTTTTCATATGCTTGTATTGAAATGAACGAAATTGCAGTTGTTGAATTTATTATGATATCACTTATTGGTCATTCTCATTTTAAAATAACATTTATCTATACTAACTTCAAAAGAAATAATATTGTTGTACAATGTATTTGTAATAAACACAATAACAATTGCGTATTTTTTATATTCAAAAGTTATTTAAACAACTATAATCAAAAGACAATATTATTTAATTACATTCATAAGTTATGGATACAATCATAATTTTATTTTTTTTATTTCTTATATATATATTAGTAATTTGATAAAGCAAAAAACTAATGTTTTATCGAGTACTGAAGTATAAATATAACTTTTATTTAAGAAATAAATATACTGTCCATTCTATACGTCTTTTGCAGATGCACGGAAGAAAAGGAAATTGGTACTAAAAGAAAAGAGAATGAGTATTGATAAGGTGTTGAATATACAAAAAATGGAAGGGACATGAACATCAGACATGAAATTCAACACCATTGTCTAATTTGTGGATAAAATTCATTAATCAAGATAGTTCATCCTCAAATGTTTTACAAGAATCTTCGAATTGTAACCCAAATGATAGAAGATTACATTATATTTCAAATAGTTGGTTCAACAAAAATTGTATTGGTATAAATCTTGAAGATAGATTTTGAGAGACTGGTCAAACTTCCACACCATATAAAAGTTAGAGTACCATGTGTATTGAAGATAGTAATGTTACAAATCAGACAACTGAAATTGACGAACATCAATGGTTTTCTAAAGCACATCAAAATAGTGGCTTCGTCAATGATTTTTTTAATCCAACAACATCGACTAAAAGTAAAGGTAGTTTAAAATCAATGCCTATTGTTATAGTACACTATATACAGGCCTATATTTACTAAATGAATGAACAAAGTCAAACAATGTTCGATAAGTAATGTTTACTTTGTATTACTGAATACCATATTGGACCTAAATGCAGATGACGCAGCACATATTACACTACCCGATGAAGAAGAAGAACATGAAATACAAGATGAGAATCATTTGTCTTCATTGTCAATGTCAAGATACAACACTAATATCTAAAAACTTTTTGCTTTGATCAATATACTTTGTTTACTAACATGTTTTTCATTATGCACAACATATGCAGATATAAGTGATCCAATATTCATATGTACATAACGTTAAGCTTATATGTGGTACTAGGAAAGGATGGACAAACATAAACATCAATCAAATCCAAAATTCCAACTATGTTGTGGTAATGGTAAAGTTCAGTTACCACTATTGAAAGAACCCCTAACTGTTTTGCAAAAACTTTTATTTGATACTGAGTCAAATGAGAGCAAGAATTACCAAAAACATATCAAGACATATAACATGATGCTTGCGTTTACTTCTCCGGAAGCAAAATTTCATAATACTTTTAACAATGGTCATGGTCCTCCAAATTTACATATTCATGGGCAATCTTGTCATAGAATATGGAGTCTTTTGCCTCTCCCAAGCGGTGCACCAAAGTTTTCCCAACTATATATTTATGATACTGATAATGAAATTCATAACATAATACAATCTTTCAGGTAAATTTGGTTACTTATACCATGCATTATATTATTTTTAAATTTTAATTATTTATGATACCATCTTTTCACATAAACCGAACCAGCATTGGTGTTGCAATTGTAAAAAAATTTAACCAAGATGCTAGATGATTTTAATGTTCACGCCAAATCATTCAGAATGGCAAAGGATGTGTACAAAGACCACCCATATGATAATCTAAAGTTGAGACTTATTGGAGATAGAAACAAAGATGGGAGGGTTTACAACATTCCTAATGTGTCAAAAGTAGCATCTCTTATTGTTGGTGATGTGGACACTACGTCTCCTAGAGACATTATTATGGAAAACAGACCCGGGAAACTCCAAAGAATAAATGAGTTACAGGATGGGTATAGGCATGATGTTAGTCATCGTGACAGGATGCTGCCAAGAAATCTTAAAAGAAACCGGTTCACTATTAGGGAGTGGTTCTGTTTCAGATTACAAACAAGGCATTGTGAAGCATTGACCCTACTAAGGTAACGAAGATTGATTAAAAAATTTATTGTAGATGGTTATACGATGATAGAATCGAAATGATTATCGTTTATCAAGAACAATCAATCAAAGATAAGAGTTGATAAATATAGTAATTTTTGTGAACATTCCATTAGCGGCTTAGACAGCCATGGATCATAGAAAGGTAAAAGGGTTGTACTACCTTCTTCATTTATCGGAAGCAGAAGATTCCTGAACCAACTATATTTTGACGAAATGGCCATTTGCAGTATTGTTGGATTTCCAAACCTGTTTGTGACGTTCACATGCAATCCAAAATGGCTTGAAATAGTAAGGTTACTTGAGCCACACAAACTCTTCGCAGCTGACTAGCCAGATATAGTTGCTAGAGTCTTCAGAATTAAATTTGGACAACCTTTATCAGACTTAACCAAGAAACATTTTTTGGGCAAGGTTATAGCATGTAAGTATTACAAACCTTCTACAACCTGTTAAATTTTGTGTATATTCCAAGGATATATGGTTGAACTCCAATACATTTGACTACAAACATGTATACTGTAGAAATTCAAAAACATGGACTGCCTCATGAACACTTGTTGATTTTCTTGCATCCAGCCAACAAATATCCAAATGTAAAGATATTGACAAGGTCATATCAGTTGAGATTCTACGTCTTATTCAAGAGCCAAAACTGCATCAATGTGTCAAGGAACACATGATACATGGTCCATGTGGGACAATTAATAATTCCCTTCCTTGTATGAAAAATGGTAAATGCTCAAGATTCTTTCCCAAAAAAATTTACCCCATTACTACCATATCTGAAGATGGCTATCCTTATTATCATAGAAGGAACAATCTGTCCACAATCATCAAAAATGGTATCAGCCTAGATAATCGATCTATTGTACCTTACAACTTTGTTTTGTTGGTCAAATACCAAGCTCATATTAATTTGAATGGTGCAATAAAAGTTCTTCTGTCAAGTACTTATTCAAATATATCAACAAGGGTTATGGCAGAATAACGACAGCTATCGTACCTAATCATCATTAATCCAATATGAATAAGGAATCTATTGACGAGATTAAGAAATATTTGGACTGCAGGTATATCTCCCTATGTGAATCATGTTGGAGATTTTTTTTTCTTTTCCTATTCATGAAAGAAATCCTGTAGTTGAAAGACTATATTTCCATCTCCCTGGTGACCAATGTGTATACTTTAAAGATGATGATTGCATTGATGATATTATGGGAAAAGCAACAGTTGTAGAATCAATGTCTATAAGTTGGATGAAGTGTAACAAGAATTACCAATAAGCAAGATGTTTAACATATTCGCAAATTGTGTCCAAATTTGTGTATGCAAAAAAAAGAAAGATGTTGGAAACCCAAAAAGATGGGAAACACTAACGAAAGACTTATTTGGGTTCCTCCAAGTTCAGGAGAATTGTTTTATTTGAGGAGAATGTTAACTCGTTTTAATGGTCCTTTATCATTTGAAGACATTAGGACAGTGAAAAATATAGTGTACCCTACGTTTAGAGAAGCATATTTAGCTTTGGGAGTCTTATCAGATGATATAGAATATGTTGTAGCAATCAAAGAAGCCAAGGATTGGGGTTCAAGTCATTTTTTATGAAAGTTGTTTGTAACAATTTTATTGTCAAATAATGTTAACAAACCAGATGAGTTATGGAAAAAACCTGGGAATGGATTTCAGATGGAATTCTACACAACGAAAGAAATATTATTGGTCGTCCAGGTAATATATACAAGTTATTTGGTATTGCATTTCAATATTGGTATTGTACAATAACACAAAGTTTAAATCATGTAGAATTACAACTCAGCAATGAGATCCTGCAAAATTTAATTTTACTAGAGATAAAGAAACTGATGCAACTAAATAGAAGCTCATTAAAAAAGTTCTCATCCATCCCTTACCCAAGTTCCTTTATTCATATGCATACTAGAAACAAATTAATATATGCAGAACTTGACTATGACATTGATAAAGAATGAAATTTATTTGAATCTAATTTCAGATCAATGACAAGTAATTTTTTTTTAGTTGATAAATTGTTTTCAAGTTCTATTAATCATTGTATACTCTACTTACTAAGAATTATGTAGGTGAGCAAAAAGAAATATTCCACAAGATCAACAATGTTGTTATAGAAAGAGTAAGAGGTGTATTTTGTAAGACCAGAGAAATTTAATTAATTAAATAAATAAATAAATAATAAATGCGGGTAATGGAAACCTTTATGACATTTAATGCTAGGACTTCGACATGGAGTAGTATTAGCTCAAATGGTTGAGAGTACTTAATTTTGTTGAGAGGACTTGGGTTTAAGTCTTGTGTATGTCATTTGTGTGTTAAGTTAATTGTTTTATTCTTTTGAGAATATGTGTGATCATGTTGCGTGATAATATAATCTTAGATGCATAGGAATTATCACGAAACATGAATTGGTTAAATGATTGTGCTTTGATTGGGCAATATGGTGGTTGTGTGTTCGAACCTGGCCATAGACAAAGAGGTTAATGAGACTTAATTAGACTTTAAGGACAAAATTAGTAGAGAATTTTAATTAATTTCGCTTTAATTTAATAAAATTAGTTTTAGGGCTGAAAAGTGAGGAGAATCAAGTGAATTTTCGTGTGGCTGCAACCTAGGGAGTTCAGAACTGTAAAGAGAGGAGTGAGGTGAGTGTTTGGATTTAATAAAGAGTCGCTTAGGTTTTTCCATAGTTTATTTATTCCTATTCCAAAAATAACATTGATTTAAATAAATATAATTATAATAAAGGATTTGTATTTTTTTTCTTCTTTAGCATATGTTGTTATATAACGACGGGGACATCATTTTCTCAATTCCAATCGACTAGGCGTATTGTGTCGATTCTTGTTAGTAATCTATCTAGAAATACCGCTTTATTCCTTATTTAGAGTTCAGAACTGTAAAGAGAGGAGTGAGGTGAGTGTTAGAGGGCTGGGAGAAGGTCTCAAGGTTGGAGGTTCAAAGAAAAGACGATTTGGGGCAAAGAGAAAGTTTAGAAACACTTTTGGAGTGAGGAATCCAGGTTAGGGGAAGCTAACCTTTTGCGTGTTTATTTTTTTGTAGTATGGCCTTATTTGTCTTAATGAAGCTTGATCTTGTCCCCGTTCTCTTTATCTTTTGTTAATCGATGAATAAAGTTTTGAAGCATATGCATGTGTATCATGGTGTGTATTGTTTCCACAGTGGTTTCCTTTCCCTATGATTCTATGAGCGAGTGCATCTTTTATAGTCTATGCATACATTATTTTGGCCCTTCTATTCCCATACATAGGGGCGCTGTCAGATTTACTTCTTTTCTCCTTTGATGCGTAAGGTTTTCCAAAGGTAGCGAGTGTTGTCGTGGTGTGTATAAGTGTGTGGATTTTCCATACCATGTTTTTAGGTTGATTTGGGGTTACTCATGATAGTGCATTTGTTATGAAAAGATTAAAAATGTTGTGTGGCTTCGTTTATGATAAATGTAACCATTATTGATTGGAGGCGTGGTACTATTTTCACATTATGGTGTTTTTAATCCATTTGTTTCAGGCCAATTGTGTTTTTTTTTCTTTGAGAAACATAAATTATAACTTAGTATTACTCATTTAATTATAACTCCCATATAAGGAGTTTTTTTTTCTCTCACGTGAAAGCACCATGTTTTCCTTATAATAGAATATTCCTGTTAGGGGAACGAATTTATTTGTTGGTTGATATCGTGTCTTTTATTGTTTTGCTTCAGGAAATGCATTGCTTTCAAAGCATATAAAAAAAAATGATTTTAAAAGCGTTAAAATTGTGACATTGACATTATTTGTACATTTCTTTAAGAAATGAAATTTATGCCAAGTTCGCTGTGTGTTCTAGCATTAGTAAATATAAAGAAAAATATGTATATAAATTTGATGTATATGTCAATTTTTCATAGCTATATAAATGTAAAGTATAAATAAATGATTTCATGTTTTATTTATTTCTCATTTCTTTGGCCTGATTAGTAAATGCCATTTGAAAAATACCTTTCATTACTTTTGTATGCACGTGATGATTGCAAAGTGACGACCAAACAATGGGTTCAATTTTCACTTCTAAATTATGATATTATTTTAAAGTTTTGAACCTCTTACTTTTGCAATTGTGATTACTATTTTTTTTTTCGGACTTGTAGTATGTTAAATGGATGTTGTTTGCTGTATTCGGGAATGATATGATGATGCAATTATTTTATCATGTTATTATGTTTGGGTAGTTTCTGTTGTTCTACGTGTGGCCACACTGGGTTCCTTTTGTTTCTTTCATATCACATGTTTCTTGAATAGATAGAAGACCATGGTCACATGTGTAACATTCCTACTAGAAATTACTTAATTAAATAAATAAAATAAAATATAGAAAATCAATCGACAAAATTTTATTATTTCCAAACGCGGGAAAATTCAAATCATTTTTCAATGCGCCATAATTTAAACATAACTAAATAATAATCTTATTACAAGTTTTCAAAATCGAACATAATGAAAGAACATCATAAAAAACCCTAGCTCAAGAGCCCCCAAGCTAGCTCTCTCTCCGTCTCCATGCGTCACCAGTATCACTTGGAACATCATCTGCTTTCGCGTAACGATCACACGATCATCGCCAAACACAAACAGAAAGGGTGAGCTCAAAATAAACAATTAGTTAATTTAATAAACTTAACAATACACCCAATTATTTTATTCTAGTTAGTTCTTGGCCAAGACCTTAATCCCCAAGGCTTTTCAACCTTCACAACACACCAATAGTTAGTCTCGGATTCAGGGTTTATGATGCTCACACGAACCTGCCCGTTTGTGGTCCTGCCTCTACGAACCTCCTCGCTCGTAGTCTTGCTATACAAACCTCCTCGCTCGTAGTCCAACTCTACGGACCTCCCCGCCTGTAGTCCAACACACGTAATCCACCAGCTACGAACCTCCCCGCTCGCAGCATCTCTCAAGTGTGAGCACGGAACATACGAATCTCCCCGCTCATATCCCCACACAAGAATATCAGGATATGAACCTCCCCGCTCATATCATCATGTGTTCATCACTAGTCATGAACCTACCCGCTCATGACAACATCAAGCATATCCTAGACCAGGACCAACACAACAAGTCATGCAAAACATATCACAACGCACCCTGCCACTACACCATCGCCTAGCGTAGCCTAAGCGCGACTAGGCGAAATGGCAGTACAGACCGCCTAGCGGTTCCACATCACCGTCGGGCGCCACAACTCACAAGACATTCTTGTTTCCTACTATCTCCTGGCGGTTTAGTCTACACCGCCAAGCGCTACACTAGTAATGTGACACTATTGGTTTTAGGTACTCTAATTCATTTCCTAGAATTCAACCATTCAATTCTCAAACATCCAGAAATCAACATACACATTCATATATTCCAAATTACAACATCACAACACATATGCATCTTTTAAGTATAAGCACACATTCCTCTCTTTTATAATTCATATATACTTACCTCTTAAATCAATTCCAACACACACTTTATTTTCCCCTTCTCATTTTACCAACCCTTTACATGCTTACAATTCACATACCCCACAAAAGACACAATGAAAGTTATATACTTATTTCGCATGCCCTCGCAATTCCATTACATTTAAAGTATGATTATCATGTTCCCATACTTTTCCAAAACCCGTCATGATCATACAACACTCGGTCATAGTGATATCATCAATAGTGGCCTTATTCACACACTTATAACATCATACATTCGAGCTAACATATATATGTTCATATATTCAACATGGCTCAGCAAGCACTACTAAAAACATACTCATCAATCACACATCTATAAATATTATATATACTTTCACCAATCAAGGCCTATCAGCACTTGAGCACACTTAACCATCCATTAGTATTCATACTATTAGGGAATTCAAACCACCAATCATGAGTGACGTATATCTCCCTCTGCAGGCATCTCATTCAAATCTCCATCGTTCAAAGTGAAGAACAACATGTTGTGAATCACCTTCCAAAATTTCATCTAAATCGTTCGGTTAACGAATCGGGAAACACAATTTTACGAAAACTGCACAAACTAGAAAAATATGTGACGCCTAGCGCCCATAAACTCAAAGCTTGGCGCCTGGCGGTATCAAAGCTGCGCCCGGCGGTTCCTGCTGCACGAAAAGTACGAAAAAATAGCGTTTTTCACAGTGTTTGCATCGCCTGGCAGAGTCACCCTTGCCGCCAGGCGGTTCTTCACAAAAAAAAAAAAAACCCAAAATTGGGTTATTACTCATGCGTCGCTTGGTGGTACATTCAAATCCGCTAGGCGGTTTTTGGGAATTTTTCCAGAAACTCGAAAACACCGTGATTTGGGATTATGCAGGGCATCATGATCATACATTGCAATACCAAACAATCATAAAGCATGTATTACGTGAAGGAACTCCCCTAACTTGTTAATCCTTGCTCAAAATGGAGGAATCAAGACTTCTGTTGTGCCATCACTAGTCCAACCTTGGCCTTCTCCCATTACACTTTATGCTCTTATCAATTTCCACATAACACTCAACTTCAGACCCTCTTTTCCACTATCAAATTCGTTTTTCTTTACCCCTTCACGTTTTTCTCTCTTTCTTCACCCAAAAACTCTCCAATTAGACCCTTAACTAAGCCTTAATGCTTGTTAATGATAGGGGAAACGAAAATGGCTTTGAATTAGGTGTTAATGACCATTCAAAGACCATTATTGGTTGTCTCCCAGCCCACTGAGCTGCCTCCCTTGGCAGGTTCAATCTCCATGCCAAAGGAAATTTTGGCAAAAAGAAAGTTAAATTCGTTCTTAGTAAGGTTTAAACCCACAACCACTCAACCAATTCATGTTTCATGATAATTTTTATAATTTTAGGATTACATTATCACTACTCAGTTCAAACATAACATTAAAATAATACACTTATTAAAATATCATACAATTAGCATACATAGGACTCGAACCCAAGTCCTTTCAAATAATTAAGTACTCTCAACCACTTGAGCTAGTATTGTTCCACATCATAACAACCCACATTAAATGTCATAAAGGCTCCTACGACCCGCATTTATTAAATAATGACTTATTTAATTATTTAAATTTCTCGGGTCTTACAACATGTACTTTGTTACTTTCTTTAGACTTGAGTGCAGACCGCACTTAAGCTTTGGTTCCTTATTCTCATTCTTTTCTTTTGTATCTTATATCACATGTTTAGTTGCATGGATGTGGGTAGCTCTTTGGGTTTCAAATCATGTTTCATATATCCTGTTAGTGTAAGATAACATGCATGGTGTTTGGATTCCAATTTTTGTAAAGCTTGTTATTTGGGTGTAGGTATGTGGGTGTTTCTAGAATTTGACTGAATTAGGGATGTGAGAATGTTATGTATGAAACATTATTTACTAAATTTTAAGGGATTCCATGTGTGTGAGTTATTCTTAAATCCTTGTCATTATTGATTAATCAAATTGATGAGTATGTGTGGGGTTATGTAAGCCTAGGTCATTTTATTAGTATGAATCTATGTTAAGGAATTTTGGATGCATGTATGGTGTGAAAGAGTGCCTTGGATCATGTTTAAGGAACATAAAACCAATAAATTCGCATTACTAGTGTAGTGCCTGGCGGTGGGGTCTGAACCGTTTGGCGATATCTACAAAGACAATGAGGTTTGGAGTGCGTTATCGCTTAGCGACGCGGGTATTGCGCCAGGAAGCTTCGGGTGTAGGGTTGGATTGCGTGGAGGATTCTACACAGCTTTGAATTGAGGTCTTGAGGTGATGTTTGGCTAGGGCCCCAGTTATGAGTGCAACTTGTATTGGGGTAACATGTGGTCACTCGAAGTTGTAGCCTAGTGGTTTTGGAAGTCTAGTGGAGTGCACGAAATCGTGGCTTGTATAGATGGGTTCCAAAAGATTGCCCTCCTCGGTGTTATCCGACAAGTTTGGTAGTCTTGAGACAAATACGAACTGCGGTTCGTATTGGGAACTCCACTTGGTGTTGCGAATTGTGTTCGTAACAAGATTATTCCCGTGTGTGGACTAGAGGTGGTGGCCTGTAGTCGGAGGGGAGGGTAGACACTCGTGGCAACAACGATCGATCAAAGTAATCATCAAAGAGTGTAGAATCAAGAGGCATTCATAGCAAGTGATGAAGTTTGGGGTGTGAAACTTGAGGGTTATTAGAAGTGTTTGAATTACTGAATGGTTATTTATTATATTGTGTAGTGCACTTTTATTTTGTTAAGTTCACCCTATCTCCTTCTAATTGGCGATGATCACGTAACTCATTACATGGGAGCAGTTGATGTTGTAGGAGATGTTGGTGAGACTTAGCTTCAAACCAGGGCAACTTGGGGATTTTATTTCTACAGTTATTTTTATTACGTTGTAATCTGGATTTGAAATTGGATTTGAATTTGGATATGTAAGGTTGAATTAAATTTTATGTTTTAAACATTTTGGCAATTATAATAAATTTTTTATTCCCGCATTTTGGGAAATGTGTTGAGTAAATGTTATCTTTTCAATTATTTATTAATAAATATATTTAAATCAGTAATATTTGGACGGGATGTTACATATTCTTCCTTTATGGATATGGTGGAACAGGGAAGACATTCATGTGGAAAACAATAACATCTACCATAAGATCTCAGGGAAAGATTGTGCTAACGGTAGCATAAAGTGGAATGGCATCTCTTCTATTGCCTGGAGGTAGGACAACACATTCAAAATTTAAGATATTGATCCCTACACTTGACAATTCTATTTGTAACATTAAACAAGGTTCAGAAATTGCAGAACTTTTAAATCAAGCAGAATTGATTATTTTGGATGAAGCTCCAATGGCTCACAAATATTGTTTTGAAGCTTTAGATAGATCATTGAGAGATATAATGAAAGGACACTACAATGACCAATTAGTATTTGGAGGAAAGGTAATAGATTTTTGTGGTGATTTCAAACAAATTTTACCTGTTATTCCTGGTGGAACACGATCTGATATTGTACATGCAACAATAAATTCTTCCTATTTATAGAACTATTGTAAAGTTTTAATGTTGACCAAAAACATGCGCCTGTTACAAAAAGGGATTACAAAGCAATACTACAGTAGAAATTGAGCAGTTTTCTCAATGGATTGTTAAGGTAGGTGATGGAATGATGGGGGAACCTAATGATGGTTTAGTTGAGATCGATATTCCTAAAGAATTATTGATTTCAGATTTTACTGACCCAATACAGGGAATAGTGTCAACGACCTATCGATCAACGACCTAAACCCTAAACCCTAAACCCTAAACAATGATATTTTTTTACAACATAGACCAATATTGGCCAGTAGAATAGAGATAGTAATACTAAGTATCAATAATACCAAGTATCAATAATATAATTCTTTCCGCCATATAACTATGTTTGGTTCTAGTCCAATAGTGTATTCATTGCAAGTCAAGCAAAGGAATATCATAATTTAGACTCAATTGAAGAATCTGAATATGGTCAAACTGATTCTTATAATCTTATTACTTCTGAATTTCTCAATTCATTGACAACGTCAAGAATTCAAAGTCACACAATTAAACTGAAAATTGGAGCACCAATAATGTTGTTGAGAAACATAGATTAATCTAAAGGGTTGTGCAACAGAAGCAGGTTAATAGTAACAAAGCTTGCAGACCATGTCATAGGAGCAAGAATGATTAACAGCAACAATAATGGGAACGAGATTTATATCCCTAGGATGTCTATGTCACCATCCTAGTCTCCTGGGCCATTTAAACTAATAAGAAGACAGTTTCCAATAATGTTTCCTATGCAACCACAATAAATAAATCTCAAGGACAATAATTATCTTTTGTGGGCCTATATTTACCAAAATTTGTCTTTAGCCATGGTCAACTTTATGTAGCACTGTCCAGGGTGTAGAGTAAAAGTGGACTAAAGATCTTAATTCATGATAAGGAACATAAATCTATGTCAACTACAACAAATGTTGTTTTCAAAGAAGTTTTTGACAATTTGTATTTGTGCTAAAAAACATATTAAGTTTTTTGTAGTATATCAACACAAATCACAGACGGATTTAAATTTTGTATCTTGGGCTGACAAAAGAAAATTGGTTTACAATTTATTATATTAACATCGATCAACATACTTGAGTTCTTCATGCGTAACAATCATTAACATGGTTTTGCAGATGAAGCACAACACTTAATAGAGATGGCAATTGATGATTTCAAAGCGAGTTTGTACTATATAAGCACGAAAACTGTGGATCACAATTTCCACACAGATCCAGATCTACTTTAGGTCCTTCAAAACATTTACTCATTACGTATAGAGAGATATACATACCATCAATTTGGTATTTCTATTGACAACCCTCAATGTACACCTCCATCTTTAGTACACATATAATAATAATGATATGAATTTAGTTATCCTAAAACTATTTTTAACTGTTTTGCGGTATATTTAACAATATTATTGGTAAAGAGTTACACGTTATTAACAATTAAAATATTGGTCCTTAAAAATGACAACTTATTATGAACTACAATTATTTAAAACAACATTATTAATTACATCATGAATTATTGTGTACGTTATACCTTATTTGAAAAATTAGTTGATGCCAAGTATATATTTTTGATATATATACACCAAAATATAAAAAGAAAAAACCAAACAACATAATTATAGCATGTGACCAAGGATGAAACAAAACCACTTTACTGTATTACTAAAGTTCAACATCTGAATAAATTAGAAAGTTAAGAACCATTAAATATGTCTGTAAAGCAAAACATGTAGATAAATTCTAGGTTTTCTAAATTAACTTTTACAAAAAAGATTTGGTACATGACTTCCATCAACTGACTTTAATTATTGTCATGAAACCATTCTTCTTGGATGAAACTTCAATCCTTATGGTATCTCCTTCTTGAAAACCATTATTCAAGCGGAAGAGTTTCCATCAAGAGCCTAGGTAACACTATCTTCTACACCTTCCAAATCATGTTACATTGCAAAACGAAATCCTTCCCTTGTCATTGTATATAATATATTTAATCTTATTCTTTTTCAAGGCTTGTCTCACAAATTTAGTTTCCAAATACTAAGATCAAAAACGAAAAAAGTTAGTCATTACATGTATTTCTGCAAAACTATTAATGAACATATATGATTTCACAATATTATTTACCAATGAGGAAGACTTCACATCATTGGCAAACAAAGTTTTATCTGTTGAATAAAAGAAATCATCAGTATTGTACTCCTCATTGTAATAATGTCGTTGAACTTCAGGTGGGTTGGAGTAGTAAAAAATATATTCGTATATATCAGAATATATTCTAAACTGAAAACTATTGTCCCCTATAAATTTCAAATGAACAATATGAGCATTCTTCAACTTATAATAACCAACCATTTGTAAAATACCCCTACCAATTTGTAAGGATCCAAAATCATTTTCTTCCACCATGACAATGTATTGTTTACCCATTGGATTTATCATTCTTCCTTCTCCTACTACTATTTCATGTTTGCAAAAATGAAGAAACAGATCATTGAGAACAATGTAATCTTGTAAACAATTGGTCGATGTTAATCAAATCATTTATATAACAGTTAAAATAACTATATAAAGCGTATTCATCAATTTTTACCTTCTTTAGTTTGAGGACACTTCTAAAACAGGTGAAGAAATTTGTGGAGAAAGAAGTAGATAGTACAGAATTAATATCCTTTCCGACAGGATATTGTATCTCTTCCCAAATCATATTAAAAATTCGGAACTCAAACAAAGTGTTGCCTGTGTATTGAGTAACTATGAAATGATCACTTGTCAGATTATATATTGTAGCTATTTCTTTGCGACTGGAAAATGACTTGCCACCCACGTTATCATCATGGACTCTTATAGTAACAATGTTTCCATTTCTATCCATTAATTTATTACACCTCATACTAATTTCTTGACCCCAATATAGAAGAAAGTTATCTTCGAAAATGACATCATCCTGATACAAAATATGTTTACATGTTACATTTTCTATAAATAAAAGAAGTATCATAAAGATAAGACATTTGACATGAAAAGCGATACACACAATTAATGTATTCCAAAAACAACATACTACAAACACCATCCAATATCAAATTACACAGCAAATAAAAATGTATAAAACCTTAACCTATCAATATACAACAATGAATAAAAATAAATAACTATAAACGACAACATCAAACTTTTCTCTTTCCAAACAAACCCTAGAAGATGAACATCTATACCACTACAAATGTATATAAAGACCTTTGTACGAACACATTAACACAAATAACTCTAGACAACTGATTAAAACATTCAGAGTAGACAATGAGAGATGATCGTGATAGAACACATTTAAAACAACAGAAGAAACTTACTTCATCAAGACGAAGAAGTCCAACAAAGGTTTGGAACCAGTCCTTGAAGTAATGAGGATTACTAGACACCATGGTTGAGAGAGGATATCAAAATATCAAAAGACTTCTTCCTGGACTATGTTTGACGATGAAGACAGAAAGTTAGTTGTCATTCCTTAAATATATCAGTTGCACGTTTTAAAACATGAGCTCTGTTTTTGGAATTTTGACTTTTAAAATTCTTCCAATATTTCCATTATTTCAATGTCGTTCTTTAAAAAATATTATTACTATGATAATTATTGACTTAATAAAACTGAAAAATTTACATACAACATAACTTTCACAATTTACCATAAATCAATAAATTTTTTTTTTCTATTTTACCTACAAATTGAATTAAAACTGAATGTCCGATAAAATAAGTAAATGAATAAAATCTTTATTGTCACATAATTAAAAATTAAAAATAACTACAACAAATTATAGTAGTTGATTAAAATAATCCTTTATAATTTTGTATAATTAACAAATACTAACTTCATAATTATCCTATTTTGTGATGTAACATATATATTTTAAACCAACTTCATTGTTATACTACCATATCATATACGCAATTTTCTATTAAAACTAAAGAAAAGCACAATGTATATATGTACTGCACATTGACATTTACATGTAATCTGATTCAATTTTTATTTATTATATTAATAATAATTATTTATATAATATGTACAACAAATTTGCAAATGGAGATAAAGAGTTTGATTAATAACTTGTATTAGATGTTAAGCATGACAACCCATGTCAGGGTTTTTAAAAAAAGATACATAATATCTCATAATTTATCAAACCAACACTACATCAGTTGATTACAAAATATATGTTCCATATCACTAATCTCTTAGCAGAAATAGAAATACTAATGTTTTCCAAAAGTTAAAGGTGAAAATATTACATGGATATTCAAATGTGAATTACACTCATATACTTAGACTTCTCTCTACAAGTACCAAATCTTAGAACATCTCCAATTCTATAGCCATTGTTAGAACAAAATTTCTTCCACCCACTTGTGAGATAGCATTCGGTCCTGCTTCTACGTGCCCATTTGATATCGCACAATGAACAAATTCCATCACTATTAACCAGATAAATAGATTTTGTACCATGATCCAAACCACCAACAACAAAAGAAGCTTCCAAATACTAATTAAATGGACAAAAAATAAAAGGATACAAGAGTCAATATCCAAAGGCGAATAAAGGTCATATATAAATAATAAAATACACTTAAATGGTCATAGATACTTACAAGCTTTGAACTGTTGATATCATTCTCAGTTAGAGTCTTGACCATTGAAAACTAATAGTCCTCTTCATCATGTGCCTCTTCATCATCAGACTCATTTAATTGTGAACTACCTCCCCAAGTACTATTACTCATATCTTTAATATAGTCGATCTTTTCACCAGACAAAGAGAATGCTCTAAACTAAAATTTGTTCTTATTGAGATAGTGAACATGCAGGATGTGATTTGTTTCCAATTAATAAAAATCCATCAGATGTCCAATACCAAATTTTATAAAAACATCATCTCAATTCTTTCAATAGGAAGCATGTGAATCCTGCCCTCTGGATCCATCAACTGAATCATGTTGTCTAAGAACTCAGTGTTGCAATACTTAACAAACAAATCATCCAATGATGCATAATCCTATAAGACATAAAGATAATTAGACCAATGCTTATATCACAAGTTGAGTTATCAAATATTGGAAAAATACATTCCAAACTAACCTTCATATGATTCATATTCGTAACCAACTGAAAAACAGGTTCCAGGTAAAATGATCCATAGCAAGACGTATTTGCATAGGCACAAGATATTCGATTTCAACATATGACATACTTATTATCCTAAACTAGAAAAATACAGAACCTAAGAATATTGTGCCAATATAGTGTATATTGTCCAACTTATAAAAATACATAAGTTGATCTATATTGCAAAAATAGCCCTTATCAATCAAATTTTTTTCAAATGAAAATTTCAAAACATTCCCAATAGGATCCATAAAATAGTTGACTCTCACACTCAACTTATTTCTCCAATAAAACATAAAAAGTTCTTGAAACTCAATATATTAATGTCCACAAATAGATTAAGAATTACAAACAACATTTTTTTCAAAGAACACATACAAATCCTCCATTACATGCAATTGATTCCAACGCTCACTGAGTAATCCTAAAAAACAACAATGAAAAACAACGAACTCACCTTGCCCGGATGAAAGCACCCTAAAGAACTCTGGAAAGGTTTGGTCAACATTACTTCACCATCAGCCATCTCTATAATTATGGTTCCCCTTTTCACCTAGGGTAAATGTTTTGTTTTAACACAAACAAACAACAAACCCTTTTAGCTTTTTAAACTACAATAAAATTCCAATAAAACACAAATATATTTAAAATAATAAGAATAATTTCATTACATAACGATTCATTGTTAGTCCAAATTATTTTTATTAAAAAATAGTATAGCTTTTATAAAATACAGATCATAATATTTTAGATATCTATTAATGTAAAACTCATAATATTAGTATAACCAATTTTCAAATTAAAATTGTTTAAATATAATTATTTTGATTGTACACGAAATATTTAAGCACTAAAATTTAAATTGCTAATTTAAAAAATTTAAGTTAAACAATTATAGTTTATACATCATACTTAGTATAAACAACTAATATTAAAATTTGACTAAACATTTACTTTCACTCTTTTCATCATTTTAAGATTAATTAATATCTACAAATTACAATTAAACTCTAAAAAATATTGTAAGACACAAATTATAAACAATACATATGAATAAAAAATAATTACATATGATAATTTTAATAGTAAAAATAAGTACAAAATAATTTAAAATAATCTAACATATAAAAATACATATAGAGATCAATATTATTGATAGTATATATACGAATAAAAAAGTTAAAATAAATCGTTAAATAATGCAAATGTTGCATCATATAAAGGAAACATATGTCCCAAAATCCTGACAAGATATCGCTTGGAAGCATAGTTGACAAGGCATTGGATTTCTAGGTAAATTTCCTTGTGGTATTTTTCCTTTTTCATTATAGAAACATGTGGTATATAAGTACTTAAATTACATTCTTTCAAAACCTTGAAGTTAGTTAGCAGATAAAATATTTGAAGTCAGGCATGCCTCACATGTTGGGGACAAGTTTATGGTGAATATTGATGAAGCATCATGCACCTGCAAGAAGTGGAGCATCATTGGGATACCATGTTGTCATGCCTTGGCAGCCATGAGGTTTCTAAACATAAATGGAGAAGGTTTTATCTCCAATTGGTACAAGAAATCCACGTATCAAGAGACATACGCATCCATCATATTCCCAATCAATGGCCAAAAGGTGTGGGATATTACACCTTGTCCAAATATTTTGCCTCCTTTGAAAAGAGCATTGCCAGGTAGACAAAAAAAAAGAGGAGATTACAAGAATGGGAGCTAAGAAAAGATGATACACAAATGAGCAAAGCAGGGTTATGCAAGAGATGTCGTATATGTAGGGAACTTAGGCATAACAGGAGACATTGCCCCCAGGAACCATCACAGCAACCAACCCATGCACCACAGGCTTCTACACAGTCATCTCAGCGACCTTCACACACACCATAGCCTTCTAATGCAACAACCCAACAAAATTCATAACATGCACAACCTTCTGATGTAGCATCACAGCCACATTCACAACCTACACAACCTTCTACTGCAGCATCACAACAACCTTCTAAACCATCACACCAAGGCATAACATGTGGACCTTCCACGCAATTAAGTGTGCAACATACTACAACACCAAGGGCTTCTGCTCAACATTCTCAACAAGCAACAGGTGGGCATGGAAGAGCAATGACGAGGCCAAAACTGAATGCAAGGAGGGGATGCATATGGAAACCATGACTACATCTGCTTTGCTTATTATAAACTTACATAAACAACAAAACCTACCCGTGCCAACTACAATAACACCTAAGGCAGATCATAGACTAATTTAAATTCAACAACAAAAACACATTAATCATGTTCAGTACAAGGCAAACACAAACCACTCCAATCAACACCTTAATCCTTTTTTCTAATAAATTAATACATATTTCCAAATCATTAATTTTTTTTATTTCAGCAACCACTTCTTCGGCCATCACGCAACTCCTTCTCATTTCTTGGGAATTGAAAGTGCCACCAGCCCTTGCTTCATTCGTGCCACTGCCAACAACATTTTCTTCAATCTTTAGAATGCCACCAACCTTTTCTTCATTCTTCACATCCCCACAACACTTATCTTGAATCACAACAGTGCTTGCAGAACCCCTTTTTCTAATCCCATACTTAGCAAACCAACTGAAGTAATTGCACCCACCACACTCTTCACCTCCACTTTGTTCCAAATATACCATTCATGTCTTTATCAACAAACACAAAAACCTTACACAAATTACAAATCAACATTACCTTGAAGTTTGGACAGCCCCAAAATCTTTTCCCTTTGTTCTTGGTTGTTTTCGCAGTTCTCAACATAGACTTATCACCACAATAGCAAGTGGGTGTTACAGTAATGCTTCTACACCCACCACCACTGCAAAAATTGACGCTAGGGTTGTGCTTTCCCCAAACATTTGAACTTGAATAGGAAGAACAATTGGTCGAATTCATGACAGAACATAGGAGATGAAAACAAATGCTTTTAGGATTCAAAACCACTAATTTTTGTTGTCTTAAATAAAAACATTTTTGCACTGCATTCCACGTATAATTGACACGTTTCAGTAACAGAAATTCACCTCAGCAACCACAAACTGCGTTTAGCCCAATTTAACAGAAATGACACATTTGAGACATTTAAACAAAAAAGGAGACCAAATTGAGACTTCTAGAAATAAGGGTACCAAATTGAGATTTTGCCTCCAAAATGGGGACCAAGGGTATGATTAAACCTTAAAAATAACATAATACGTAAAACTACAAAAACATAAACATATGCAAAATCCTTATGTTTAGTGGAATTGGGAAATAAGGTTTTGAACAATTCTAAAGTTTCAAAATCAGAGGAACTAAGTTTTATATTTTTAATTTATTGTTTTATATTTTATATCCAATGTTATCCTCTTATATAAAAAATAGATAATAATATCGATAATTATTTATATATCATACTTATAATGTATCATAAATAATTTATTTGATATTTAAAATTTGAAAATAAATAAACATATAAAAGAAATTATACCTTAAATTAGGGGTGAGCAAAAAATCTAATTTTCTTGATCCATTCCACTTTTGCTTCAATCCAATCCATTTATAATCCATTTTATTAAAAATCCAATCCATTTAAAATCCATTTAATGGATCTGGATTTCAATCTAATCTACATTTTATATATTTTATGGATTGGATATCCATTTTATAAATCAAGATTTTTAAATATGGATAATCCAAAAAATCTAATCCAAATTTTCAAATTTAAATTTTTAGTTGGGTTAGACTAAAGGTTGATATGGACTAGGCAAAATTTAGACTCGGACAGACCTTGCTCGACGACCTATACGGATCGGACAGGCCCGACGACCATAAGAGGTTGGGCGGGCCTAAATATATGAACGGGCCTGGCAAGCTCGATGACCCGGACGGGCCCAACGACTTAGAAGGGTCCAACGATTCGGACAAACTTGACAACTCGGACGACCTAGACGGGCCCGACGACCTAGACGGGCTCGACGACCCGGACGAGCTCGACGCCCTGGACGGGCCTGGCGACCCAAACGAGCCTTATGACCCGGATGGGCAGGACGACACAAGCGGCCTGGACGACACGGATGGGCCCGACAATCCGGACGGACCTGACGACTCATACGACCGAGACGGGCCTGACGACCTGGACGAACCCGACGACCCAGACGAGCCCGATGACCCGGACGGGCCCAACGACCCAGACGGGCCCGACGACCCAAACGGGCCCGACGACCCAGATAGGCCTAACTACCTACACGGGCCTTACGACCCGTATGGCACGACGACACTAACAGGCCTGACGACCCGGACGGGCCCTACGACCTGGACGGGCTCAACGTCCCGGACAGGCCCTACGACCCAAACGGGCCTGACCCACAGGGCTTTTGTAGGGTTTTTGGCCCTATGGGCTTCTTTGATAGGGGCATTTTTTTTAGTGTGGGCTTTTTTTGCCCTAGCCCACATGGGCCAGGGCCAAGCCCTGTGGGTTGGGCCAAATTGACACCTTGACGAGTCGTGCCTGACGACCTGTACGAACTGAGTCATGTTGGCCTTAATGATACAAGTTTTAAAAATTCAATTTAAATTTCTTTTATAAAAAATGAATTCTAGATTTTGAACTTGATCAAAATATTTGGATTGGATTTAAATCTTGATCCAAATATTTGGATCTGGATTTAAAAAAAATCCAAACTACTTTGCTAAAAAATGAATGTGGATTGGATCATTAAAAATCCAATCCAGCCCACCCTACCTTAGATATAATAAACTTGTAATAATATAAATTAATTAATTAATAATTATTTTATTTCAAATCAATTAACATACGAAAAAAAATAGTGTAAGAGATAATTAATGCTTAACAGAAAGAATTAATCATTTCATTTTGAATATAATTAATAAGAATTGTTTTAATACTTGTATAACATTTAAATGGAAAAGAAAAAAATATTGTATTAGTCAATTGTTATTTATCATTTAATTTTTTTTAATATATTGATAGCTTTTTAATTTTTTTAATAAATTTATTTTCTTTAGAATAGTTTTATTTTTTAAATATAGATTATATTTTTTAGTTACCGACAAAATCCTGTCTTATTTTATTATATATTTTAATTAATTTATTAATATTCATATTTATCATTTATATTTTAATATATATAATTATATTGAAAAAATTAATTTTAAAATATTTAAATTAAAAGTAATTTTAAAATATTTAAATTAAAAATAGTTTTAAAATATTTAAATTGAAATTGATTTTAAAAAGATTAAATTATTTAAATTAATGATAATTTTAAAATATTTAAACTAAAAATAATATTTAAATATTTAAATTATAATATATATATATATATATATATATATATATATATATATTTAAAAAAATTAAAAATAAATTTAGTATGATTTTAATGAGAAGAATTAGCTACAAATATATTTTCTAGTAAATTTGTAGCTAATTTGCTACAAAATAGATATAATTTTATTTCTTCGCTATTTTATCACAAATTAGTTAGAAATTAGTTATAGATATATGTTTTAGTAAATTTGTAGTTATTTTGCTACAAAGAAGCTACAAATTGTTTCTTTCACTATTTCCTCACAAATTAGTGAGAGATTAGTTACAAATATATATATATATATATATATATATATATATATATATATAGTATGGTAAATTTATAGCTATTTTGCTATAGACACACTACAAATTTATACTCTTGCTATTTCCTCACAAATTAGAGAGGAATTAACTACAAATATTTTTTTCTCACTAATTTTTCTAGAAAAATAGATTTTTTCTTGTAGTGCTTGGGAGTTTGATGTATGCTCAAACATGTACAAGACCAGATTTTAGCTTTGTAGTTGGCATGCTTGGTTGATACCAAAGTAATCCAAGACTACAAGGAACAAAGAATCACATGCTTACTAATAGGAAATATGATCACCTTGAGGTGATCAATTATATAGATTCAGACTTTGTCGGCTACATGGATTCAAGAAAGTCTACATTTGGTTGTGTATCTTTTAGTCACAAGATTTCATGGAAAAGTGTAAAGTAGTCCATCATTGTTGCATCCACCATGGAAGTTGAATTTGTTGCATGCTTTGAGGTCACGGTTCAGGCTAATTTGTTGCGAAACTTTATTTCAGGACTTGGAGTAGTCGACAGTATTGCCAAGCTGCTAAAAATTTCTTGTGATAATTTTGTAGCATTCTTCTTTTTTAGGAACAACAATTATTCCAAATGTGCTAAGAATATGGAATTGAAATACTTTGTTGTTAAAGAAAAAGTTCAGAAACGTGGAATGTCAATAGAACATATTAGCATTGGTTTTATGATAGTTGACCCTTTAACAAAAGGGTTATTGACAAAATTGTTTACTAACCATAGAATATATACATTAGTTTACTGGTGAATGTTGAATGTTCTGAAATTTGTGTTTTCTTCTTTATGTTTATGCATGTGAATTGTGATGAAGAAAACAAATTATGTCATTGTTATTGAAATGATATTATGTTTTAACCCATTATAGACTTCTCATCCTAAAGTCATATTAAAGAAAAATGGATGACACAATAGTACATGGAAGGAAACACGTTGAATGAATGATGTGCAATTGTCTTGTTATTTTTGTATCTTTGGTTAAGAATAATATGGAACCAGTTTATGTAAGGTCATTTAATGTGCAATATGTTTATGTATTAAGTCACAAAATGTTATCACATCATATGAGTCAAGTGAGAGTATGATAGAATTAATTGACGAATTAATTATATTATGTGACTTTGAAATATTATGATGGACCCAAATGTGATTTAATAAAATATAAAGACCTATTAGTTATTATGGGAAATTATAATAAAATAAAATAAAGTCCACTCCAACTTGATAAACTGGATGAACATTGGTTTATAAAAGGAGATTAAGGTTCTTTATCTGGTTATAAGGTTTTTTTATAATAAGTCATCAAAAATGTGTGAGAAGAGAAAGATAAAAAGATAGATTGAAAAAATGAGAATGAAGAATACATTCTTATTAAATCTCTTATAAATCAGAATCTTATTTTAATTTATGTATCTTAATATTAATGTGTGAGAATCATAAATATATTATCGCATGAAAAACTACACAAATTAATTTACAATATAAACTTAAATCATACATCTGTTTTAAAATAAAAACCATTAAAAAATATATTCCATAATTCAGATATTTACAAAAGGAAAGCATGTCTCTTGGCCAACGGAATTAACCATCAACATATAAAATTAGCCTTTCAAGATTAAATATCCCATGCTTATCCTAAAAGTTTCGCCAAAAAATTCTATTAAATTAATCATGAAAGATCAGCATTCCAAATTCTATAAATAAAGTAATCATGATATTACACTATACAATTATACAGTAATTTTGTTTTTATCTTGAAGTGAGAAGAACGTACCCTTGTTCTAAAATGTTATTTACTTTTTTTGAAGTAAATAGTTATTTACTGTAGCATATAGTTACTTTGTCATAAATCTCAAATTGTTTTTAAATCTATATTATTATTCACTTCTCTTTTTCTTCGTTTTCTTTTCTTTGCTTCTAATGAATATAAACTATTTGTAATAACATGACCAAGAAGAATTAAAAACTAGAGATGGTAAAATGAATGAAATCCTCGGTGGAATGACTTATAGTTAACTCAAAAAATAAAGTTTTATTTAACTAAAATTTTGATTAAATTGAGAAAATTTTTAGATTGGAACTCTTGGTTTAAAAACTACTTACAATTTAGTTTAGCAAATAGAAAATATTGTATTTGATCTTTATACGAAAATATTTCATTAATGTTCGGAGAAAACATTTGAATACGGATAAAGTAATTAAAAATTTTCGTTAACTAAAATGATTTAATATTTATTATTAAACTTCAAAGGACAGGTGTCACATAATAAATAAAAGAGTGATTACGTAAGAAATAAAACCTTACGAAAGTTATCTGACTTTTGGAGAAAGAATTTAAATACATTATGAAAGAATGACTTAGGATAATTCCTTAGTATTATAATACGATATTAGTATTATAATATGATATGGTTCCACCTAAAGTTAGGCCTGCTACACGAAATCTATGAGAGTATTTTATTTTGCACACATCCCAAAAAGTATTCAATATGTGGAAAACTAACATACAATTGACAAATGGGTAAGCCTTTGATTTATTTATGGTAAATTGTTCATTTCGAAAACTGTTTATGTTCATTTTAAGACACGTCCACATTCTATTTATTTTCCTCTCTCTAGAAATATGTACGTTTAAGACAAGTTCACAAGAGTTATTTTTATTTGTTTTGTTATGATGTTATTTTTTATTTATTTATCCCATATCTATTTATTTTTAACTATTTTCTTTTAAAATTCAATTAATAGATAAATTATAAGAAACTAAAAAATAAAAAAAATACTAATAGATACTACAATAAAATGTCTCAATAATAATAAATTTTAATAACTAAAAATGTTAATAGTAACCAATTTATATACTAATTTATAAAATAAATAAAAATTATTGATTATTAAAATAATTACTATTATAAATAAAAAATGATAATTAATCTCTAAATTATTTTAACTTCCAAGATTTTAAGTAGAAAAAGAAATTGGTCACTAAACATTAATTATCAAGGTTTTTGCTATCAAAGAAATTAGTTTTTAAATTATTTTTTCATTAATTAGTTATCAATTTGACTACTAATTATAATTTTTTATTCATAATAGTGATTATTTTAGTAATTAATAATTTTTTATTTTTTTAAATTGATATTTAAATTGATTATTATGATAACTATTCACTAAAATTACTGAGATCTTTTATACAAACAAAATAAAAAAAAACACACTTTATTTCTTAATAGTAAAAACATACCATGTGATAATTAAATGGGAATAAAAAATATTTTAAATACTCGATCAAATGCTTTTTTAAGTAAAAATTTAATTAAAAATATATAAATTAACAAGATTTTTAAAACATGAGTATTTTGTTTCTAAAAAATTAAGTATATCTAATTTAATTTTGTGAAAAGGTAATTACATATTATTTCTTGACAACTTTCTAAAAGGTATCTGTATAGTTTCTTTCTCTTTACTACTTCATACCAAATAATTTCATTTTCATCTACTTCTTTTTCTTTTTCTTTTTCAATCCCACAATTTCTTTCGCTTTAACCAAACAAAAGCGGGAAAAAAAATACATAAATTAAAGCATCCCGAACTAAAAAGGTTTATTTACCTCATCCAACATTTGCTCAAAATCAAGTAAGTTCAACATTTTGGAATTAGGCACTTTTGTTTTAGTCATTTTTATTTGCAGTGTTTTGATTGTGACAAATAAAATTTTACAATGGAATAATATAATTTTTACATGTTGTTTATTGGAAATAATGCTTAACTTAAGTATAAATGAATAATATATAATTTAGTTTAAAAATGAAACACAATTTTTTAAAATATTTTGAAAATGAAAAATATATTTAACCTTCGGAAAAATTTGACTTAATAACATTTTTGGTTTCTTATATATATCAATGATTTCCCTTTTGAATAGTTTAATTTTAAGTAAGTATATTCTTTGTGATAAAGTATGAATGATTGTTGGTGTAGACAATGGAAATAAAAAAGAATATATGTTTATTTTAATCACGGTGGAGATTATTGGATTGATAAAAATATTACAACTTGAAAATTACAATGTCACCTATAATAAATAATGGAGTGGGTGATAGTAGCAATATAATAGACTTAAAGTCCATGATGTTCTAACACCTTTGTCAAAAACACTTTAAGTTTGTATTTGATTTTTTTTATACTCTTAAAGTAAAATGTTGAGGTTTGGTTTAAATTATTACTTTGAAGAGTGTGAGTGTATTTGGGGTCAAAGGACGAGTAATCTATGTGTTGTAAAAAAAAATTACATAATTTTATTCTTTAGTTGTCATTAAAAAACGATAGTGATTTTTTCTCCGATTTTGGAGTTTCCAGCTTATATTATTGTGTTAATTGTTTTTGCCTTACTAGTGGGGTAATTCTTTGGAGTAAAAACATTGATATTCTTCATGACATTTTTTTCTCACCAATTGCTCTCTGATTTTTTATTCAATGTGGTTCCTATATTTTAAAAAAAGACTCAATATGGTCCATTATGATAAATCAGCCTTATGATAAATCAGCATTAACGTCGTTTAGAGGATGATGAAATGGCGTATGCTAATGGAACCATACACTTTTTTTATGCATTTATTGTCCAATCACAAGGGCAAAATGAATGGGGTTAACACTGATCCATAGAGCGAAAAGGCATGGGCACGTACTAACGGACCTTCTTATAGACATAGGGGAGCAATGGCTCCCCCAACTTTTTTTAATTAATTTATATATATATTTTTAAAATTATATATATATATATATATATATATATATATTTTTTTTTTATTTTTTTTTTCTTAAAATATCATCCATAGTCTTTATCTTTCTCTTTTTTCTTTTGTATCTCCACCTCTTTCTCACCTCTCCCTTTTTATATCAATCTTCACCTTCAATTTCTCATCTTTTCAAAATAAAAATGCACCATGGTAAAATTAAGAAGTTAAGTAATATTTTAGACCGATCAATTTCTTCTTTTGAATAAGTTTATTTTTTACTTTTTTAAACAATTTATTTTCCTTTTACATGTGATAAATTTATCTACTTTGTACTACAAGGCGAGGATAAAATTATTTTTTCCTAAATAGGAGAGATCAGACAAATTTATATTAGAAAAATTATGATGAAGAGTCAAAAAAATGATTTTTTTTCAAAAGGAATGCTTATGATGAAGATGAAAAAAATGCATCTATATCAATTAAACTTGATAAATTTCATGAGAATTCAATAATTAAAGACAACGAAAAACAATTCCCTAAAGTTCTTAGAGTTATATATAATGAATTTGAAAAAAATATAATTTGACACTGTTGAATATTTTGTCCAAGTTCCGCCGCCACTAGGGGCATGAGACACTATAAAGAAGAGATGGCTAAGCTCAAACTCCAAAGGAAGCAAGTAAAATAAAATAGAGAGGAAGAAAGAATGCAAGCAACAAATGTAAGCATCTTAGTGTAGCGCGAAAGAACTGTATGCGCATAAATTAAATAAGGACGGCTGACTACATAGAAATATGAAAGTGGAGTGAAAGTAGTCTACACTACGCTTGGAAATGATCCCATTAAGTTTTTCTTAAAAAAAATACAAGGATCACATTGAGTCAAATATAAATAGAGAAAAAACACTGAATAATTGTTACACATATAGGAACCAAAAAATGTTATTAAGCCAAAAAAATTTACAAGAATGAATAAGCCATGCTTACCAAGCACGACGAACAAAGAAAATTGTGTCCATTGAATAGAACTTTAGTTTTAACTTAAACAAAACACAATAGTCTTGAATGCAAAAGATGTCTTTGTGGTGAAATTGTGAAACAGAGAAGTCATTCTCACTGAGTTGTGACAAGAGAAGATAACTTTATTTTTTTTATAAGAAATAGTACAATAGAGGCGTGACTTTAGTGAAAAGATAATATTTGGACCACTCCTCCTCTTCACCGAGTATAATAATGACAAATTCAGTGAATTATATGTGTTGTCTTCTGATAATCATTGCCTCGTTATCGCTTGCATCATCGAAAATTATGATGAATTCTCAACATGGAAATCAAGTAACAAGCAAGAGAACTGTGTTAAGATTATAAAAGTTGGTGCGACTAAACCCTTAGTTTCACTTTTATCATTCTTGTAAGACCTTCAACTTTAGGAGTACATGGTGAATGTGATTATCAATCTCTCGCTCTGCAGCGACAACGAAGATTTGATCAATTCCTTAGGAGTAGTGCTGTCTTTTAGAAGTATAGGAGATAAGAATATCGACGACAAAGGAGAAATCAATATGCACACTATTATTACTCTTGAAAAGAGAGGAGAGCAAGGTTACGATAGGAAGGGTGAGGACGATTCCACCTCTGGTGAAGCTGCTAGAAGGTTTGTGATTGTGTAGGAAGAAGAGTGCAACAACTGTGTTGTATTCGATGTATATTCGATGTATTTGATGAAGAACAAGGTGAGGATAGTAAGATAGGACGTTATGATATAAGGGCACTAGTGGAGTTAATGGCATTGTAAGTGGTAAGGGTGGTGGAAATATATTTTCACTTAAGTCATGCCTCTCTTGAACGAATTATTTAAAATTAAATTATTTGCCTCACAATTTTGCTACCAAATTCATTTTTCACATCTAAAACTTCTTTTTGTGTTTAACTTGAAATGGAAGTTATGTTCAATAAATATAACTTTTTTTATATGTTGTTGTGTTTCATAAACACGGCCTATCCATTCTAGTAGATTTTTCGAATTTATTCATTTAAATAAATTGTGTCAAATTGTCCTAAAATGATAACAAACCCCAAATTCTCATTATCTTTGAGTTTTATGTCGTAAAAAAAAATAGTCTTCACACTTCTATTATTTAAATTTATACCTACAATAAAATTATATATAAATGTAATAATAAATTAATAAATTTATTCATATACTTTATAATTAATTATTTAAATTTTCATCAAAGTAATATTCTCATAAAAAACAATTCATATATTTATACGATAATTTATAATTAGATAATAATATATTTTTAATATTATTAATACATAAATATTAAATTATTCAATATTTTTCACTCATAAATCATCCAATTTTTTTTTTAAATTTCCGTTTTTACACTTCATAATTTTTTATTGTTTAGTTACCAAGGTGCAAAATGTTACTTCATTTAAACTTTAGAGAGGGGAGTATAATTTTAATTCATTTTATTTTTATCACATAACTACTTATGTTTATCATTTTTCTAACTTTTTTTATTTCTTTGTGTGGATAGATTAACACATTTTCTTAACTCAATAAACGTTCTTGATTTTAAATATTTAATTGCATTAAATTTACTTACCATTTATAATAACATTATTAATTTGGAAAAGTTAACTTTTAAAAAAGTAATCACTCAAAATCTCTTATGGTGGTTATCTTATTCATATTAGATTTTACATTATTTTTAAGTTAAACGAACTTAGTAATCCTAGTATTTGATTGTTCAATGTAATTTCAATTTTTTAAAGTTTTCAATTTAGTCTTTTATTTTAATTAAAATAAATCAGTGTAGTTTTTTTTGTTAGATTTGTATTAATATATTGTTTAGGGATGATGATGTGACATTGTAAATCCAACATATCATATGACCAATATGGATCATAGCCTTTACATCATCAAAATCATCTTCTATCTATTCAATTGATTTTGTTCCACACTTTTTTCGCAACCTAACAATGGAGCTTGACTCTTGACCTATGATGGTTGAGATATTTTGTTATGCAGTACATGTAAATTTGGCTCTTGAGCAAATACCCAATTCATTAGAACTTCAACCACGAGGAAGAAAAAGACCAAGAAACGGTTGTAGAGTCCTTTAGACAAATAAATGATTGTGTAGCTAGCACATATAAAAGATTTTGAGAAGTGGCCTTTGTTCACATTCTAATTGAGTTCCATCTAGAGAAGAGAAGATACTTGTTAAGGTAAAGGATGCAATAATTTTTAATGTCCCAACCAATATCATTTTGGTGTGTAAGATATTGGGAAATTATTATAATTAGGATAAATATATCCACAGTAGTTTATTAATTATTTATTTTAAAAGATTTATTTAATAGATTTTCTGAGAGATAAGATTTGGTGAATAATTAGGCAATTAATAAGATATTAAACAAATTATCTACAAGATATATAGAATGGTTATAAGAGGTGTATAAACTAAATTCCATGAATATAGAAATATATAAGTTATTTTCTTTATTATTATTCCTTGAATTTTGTAGAAGGTAAAATTGGATTTTTGACTTAGAGTTTCACTATATATATAAGTAGTTGGGCAATGGTAAGACACTCAAATCAAGCATTGCAATAGTAGAGTTGAATAGAAATATGGGTTATTTCTTAAAGAGGAATGTGTAGGAAGAAACTTATGGTTATATAAATAATGTGTTGTATGTGTGGACTCTAGTTAAGAGTTGTGAGTATGATTCTTTGGCTTTTCAAGAGTGTTGTTTGGGTCTTGTTCAGAGCGAGCTTTCTAAGTGGTTATCCTTGAATGGATCCCTCTTGGTAGTAGCTCGAGTGAGTGGAGGGTTTTTAGAGTGTTGAAACCAAAGGACGATTGAATTCCACTAGGCAGAGAACTCTTTGAGCTGTGTTTGGGTGTGTTTGAATGTGGATGATAGGTTCTTAGACTGGTTAGGTCAGAGACTATTGAATTCCTTTAGGCAAATAGCTTTTCAAACTAACATTTGATGTATGTAGGCTTAAGCTCTAAAGTGGTTAGTTAAAAGGACAATCCCTTTGGATAGGTAGCTCTATGAGCCCAAACTTTACTATGTTTTATTTTTAAAATATATTTTAAATGCACTAGATTTTAAATACAAAGTAAGTTTATTTTAAAAACTAAGATTTTACTTATTTTACGTTATCTCACCCTTCTGTTTTGTAATGTGATTTTCACTTACGATGATCATGATTTATCACGAGAGTAGATGATCGTACAAATATTGAGGATGATAAACAGTACTAGAGAGAGTAATCAATATTGATAGATGTTTGGGGCAGTCTTTTCATCTTATGTTTTTCCTTATTAATAAAGTTATAGTTATAAAACAATAATTTTCATTGAAATTCTAATAAATAAGAATACAATTTATTTTAATTATGTAATTTGTGTTAGTTATAAATGTTAGGAAAATGAAAATTTGAGATATTACATGGTTTGTTAAGCATAAGAGGTACCAAGTATATGGTACTTCACTAGCTTACTAAAAAGTTGGGAGAGAGAAAACCAAGCAACTTTAGTTAAAAAAGAAGAAGAAAGCGATATATGTTTGTTTTCACATTACTAAACCAAAGGACATATTTTAGTCTCAAAGTTCTTAGATTATACTGTTGGCTCGAATGTAAAATCAAATCTAAAAGGGAGTACAAATAAAAACTCTTTTACTCCCCTCAAATTAGATCAAAGAAATGATAGGTCTACCAATAACTCTATTAGCTCGAGAGCAAGAAAAGAAGGGAAGGACTAATTAGATTACTTAATTGATAAATCTTGAGATAATTATTGAATCAAAAACAACTTCAACTCCAATAGGTGCCTTTGATTTGAATGACTAACATTTGGAATATAGAATGAAAATGCATTCATTTTTCTAGGTATAGAAACTCCGTATGTTTTTTTCCTGTCATACCACATTTAGATATGAAAAAATTATTTTGACATATTTAACACTAATTTGATACATGTATTCTCACTCTCCAATTAATAAAAATGGTGTCAAATAAGTATAAATGTGTCAATCTACCCGTGTCTTGTACATATTTACATTACCAAATCATCATTATCTTAAATGCTAATATGAATACAACATAAAGAATCAAGAATCAAGAATCAAGTTGACTTGTTGTTAAAATGAAAACTACATTAAAAACTTTAAAAGTATTAAAATTACATTAATAAAAGCAATCAAATATTAAAATAAAAACTAATTAAATTTATTCTTTCATTAAAGGATTAAAGACAAAACTCTTTAACTAATAATTATTGAATCAAGTATCTCTTAATTAAATGAGTTAGAAATAAAGTATTGATAACTTATTTTGAATATAAAATAAGTTATGTGGTAAGATAGATTTCTTCCGATAAGATTTTTTTACACACAAAACAAAAAAAATTGAATCTTTATTCCCTATTTGGAGGATAAAGTTATGTAAAACCTATGGTACCCTGCTGGTTCGTTACACCTTGTAGACAGGAAATGAGAGGCACGTTTGTCATTTTCCTTTTAACAGCTGTGAAAAACATACCAAAGAAAAAAGGTGGTCGGGGAACAGCTGGACTTCAAAAACGGCTCAAAAAATCTCACAAAAGGCAAACCTGCAATTTCTTTTCTCATTTTTTTTTTCATTTCAACAAACAAGAAAAAAAAAAAACAAACCACACATGATGACGTGTCCAAGATCTTCCTTGGGCCTTTTTCTTTTCGCCTCCAACCCTTTCTGTTCCTCACACACTCACAACAACGATCCCTCTCTTCATCCTTCTATGCACGTCCATTCATCTTTCTTCAACAGCCCCTTCGTCTTCTTCTCATTCCTCTACCAATCCACCATGTTCCTCACCCTTCTCTCTCTCTAATCATGCCTCTCTCAGGTACCTTCTTCTGCATCTCCCACCCTTCTCCTTCTTCTGTCAGAATCTCTCATTTGCCCCATTTCAGATTTTGATCCAAAATCCCTTTTTGATCACTTTGCTCGCCCTTTCACCTCGCTACTTCTGTTGGGTCGCCCTCTATTTCTCGTTTTGGAAATCTTCCCTGCTTTGATTAATTAACTAACAGTGTTCGTGTTGTTTATGACGCAAATAAATAAAAACATAAGTAAAATGTGTGTTATCTTCTTGGAATATCACATTGGGTTCTGGGAGGTGTGCTTTATGGAGTGGAAGTGATGGAGAGTCTCACGTGGGTTTTATCTGTGCTGGGTTTTTCTTAATTTTGATCTAAAAGTGAATTCCTTTTTGGTGAATGCATATAATAATAGTGGAGTAAAGAGTGGATGCACTAACTGATCCAATCATAAATCATCATGTATGGTGTGCTTTGTTAGTTTTACCATAAATACCTTAAAAGTAATGAGTTGACAGTGTGAGTTTTTTTACACTGATAATGTAACTTTTACAATGATTACCTCAAAATGCAACTGAGTGTTAATGCTTTTGAATGAATTGATGGGGATTCTAATGGCTATATTGGTATTACTTATTGACTTGTGGTTGCACTTGCTGTGATATGTCAATATTTGAAGTAGAGGTCATTGATATTTTGCTCGCTATTGCTTCTTCCTTGTTCAATAGATCCATTACTTTGAATTGTTGCGAAGGAAACATTACGACCATGCAGATTCATTACCGATGGTTTGATTCTGAGGCTAAAATACGGTTGTTATCTAATTGTATATCCAGTCCCTATTGCAATCAGTAGGCCACTTACAAGGTGTTATCAGCTTGCTGACCCTGGGGATTTTGGTCTGAGTGAATAGATAACTTGGTCTCAAGTTTGCAAGATGCCATATTATATTCAGAGACTTTATAGGCTATGCAATGCATCCTTTTCACCTGATGGACCTGTGTCAGAAGAGGTCATTGAGAAAGTTCGTGAGAAGTTAGGTATATTTCCTTTTGGACTTGTTTATCTTGCTTTTATATTCATTTTTATGGTCAACTTTTAGAATGCTTCATGCTATACAAAAAGAGGTAGTTCTGGATTATTGATTGTTCTATACTTTGTCAATAACTTCAAGCTTTCTTTGTTTCCCTTCCTTTTTCCTCTGGATCACTTGTCTCTATGTTTTCGTTAAAATCAGTTTGAGGCATGTCTTTTTGAAGGAGTTATAAGCTCAAGGTTAAATTTTGAGGGAGACCGCACTATTAACCTGCTTGCAATCGTTTTTTATTCCTTTTTTAAGGGTAGAATTTGGGTCACACTTTTATGTTTAAAGTTAGGATGAATTAAACTTGAAGCTTTGTGGTAATTATAATTTTTATTTGTCACTACAAATTTACTTGCTGATTATCTGTTAATGGATAACGGAACAGAGTATCCTTTTGAAAAATATATTCTTCTGCTGGTCAACTGTTACCATCAATTTTTGTTGTGTAAAATTTGTTTCACTTGTCAATTTAGATAATGGATTTGAGGAAAAGAAGGATTTATCATAAGTTGTATGTTCAAAGTGTGTATTTTCAATTATTTTCCTTCATTTTGAGACGTGCCTACATGGTTTGTAGTGCATACAGAATTAACACATTACCACTAATACCTTTATTTGTTTTCTATGTTAGTTCTTAGATTAGATGACTTTGATCCTGCAGCCCAATAATTTTTAGGTCTAACAGATATTTTACTGATAACCTTACATAATGTTTCTACAGAGAGAATCAAGCCGTCAGATGTAGGTCTTGAACAAGAAGCACAACTGGTTCGGAATTGGCCTGGTCCAGCACTTGAACGTAATGGGAGCCATCAATCCTTGCCACCTATAAAATATTTGCATTTGCATGAATGTGACTCCTTCTCTGTAAGTAAAGTCTCATAACTTCAGATCATGTTTATTCTGTTAAAATTTTGTATGAATTTGGGTCTTATATTTGCAATATTAACTGAAGTTTTATTTGCTTTCTCTTTTGCAGATAGGAATCTTTTGCATGCCCCCCTCATCTATCATTCCTCTCCATAATCATCCTGGAATGACAGTGTTGAGCAAGGTGTTGTATGGCTCAATGCATGTTAAATCCTATGATTGGATTGGTGCATCTGGCTCTACTGATCAATCTGAAGGTCTAGTTTCTATAACTTCATGTATTTTTTTGTTGTTCTGTTTATTTTTTAGTATTTTGTATTTACATGAAAGTGTGATTGATTGCCCTTCCTCCTTGCATTTAACTCTAACTCCAGCCTCGTTGAGGGAGAAGAGATGGTAGCATTGTACTAGGCATCACCAAAATAGTCCAATTAGACAGCTAAGATAAAAACAGGAGTGAATAGTTAGTTCAGAAATCAATACATGGCATATGGCCTTTCTTGATTTTATTTGGTATCATTTGGGGCTTAATGAAGAATATGTTGTGAATGATAGAAAATATATTATTCTCCACTAATTAAGCCAATTACAAATTATTCCCCTATGATTATGCTAATCAAATCTCTCTCTGTAATTAGGATTAGCAAATAGTCTGTAATTAAGCATAGCATAATTACATACTCTTTTTTTTGTAAGGAGAGATGATTTAAATGTATGTCTTATTATGCATTGGAGATGGTTATATATTAAAGTTACTTAAATTCCATCATAATTCCTTAATTTCCTAAACTAGTCTGGTTAATCCCCTAAAAGTTTTATCCTAGACCAAGTTAAAATTATCTTATATTATTATCTAATTAAAACTGAAATTGTTCATTCCATATAAAATTCTACAAGAATATTGTGAATATTTTGAAGTTTGTACTTTAAAGTGAATATATGTATTCCCCATACATTTGTAACTTTACTTGGACTTCTAATTTTATTTAAAGCAATTTAGATGGAACAAATCTATCCATTAAAATTTGGTCCTTCACAAAATTGAGTTGTTGGATTTGAGGATTTAAAGTTTCCTTTTGAAGGAAATCATCTAGCCTGTATTCTTATTCTTAAGGTCGTACATGGGAGTAATCTATTCCTTAGGTCTTCACCAAGTAACCTTCCTTGGAAGAAGAATAAAGTTCTGAGTTTCTTTTTAGAAACTTGAAAAGTTTAAACAATTTTCATATCTTCCGTTGTGTGAAGCAAGAGTTGCTTTCCGTTATTCACAGTCTTTCCCTTGCATATGTAGAGAGTCTTTCCTGATTTCAGCCCATGACCTTTTGGTCACTGAGGCACAACTTTACCCACCCGATGAATCCCCAAAAACATTTTGTTAGGATCGAGTGCTTATCACTAGGTCAAAAGTTATAGTCATTAGTTAGGACGCAATTCTTTTTACTTGAGAGCATAACAGCCTGTCACATTTGATTATGACTCGACCCATTTGGCCTTTGCCACAGGACAATTGATGTCACATGCAACCATCGCCCCTCAGCAATTGTCTCCCAAGGAATCCCACACTTGGATTGTGACTCGGCCCACCTAGCCTCCGTCACGGGACAATTGTGCAACCCGCAGAACATTTACTATTAAAATTACATAAGGGTTATCTAAAGCCAATGTTATTATCATTATTATAACTAAACCATTTCTGCTATAAAGTCATGCTTTTGGTTTACGTGTAAATGTAATGATGATTCTCTGGACATATAATGACTTTATGAATAAGTTCTACAAATTTATTGAAAGTAACATATGAAATGTTTCTTTTGCTATACCACTGAAACTGTCTCGAAAAGTAAAAAAATAGAGATAGAAGTTCATGCCTGCATCTACTTCAGGGATTAAATAGCAGACTACAGGGGTGGCTATAGTGGCCATAGTAGTTCATTGTGACACTGCAGATATCAGGAATACTTGAATTACAGAGAATTCTCTACCATACCCAGTTATATGAGAGATCTTAATTCCCCACCCAATTTCTATTCCAAAACTAAAGATTGATTTTTTTCTGTTCTCCCTATTATATATACCAAGTCATCTCTTGTCTACCTAATTGATTGAGGTAACAGTTTTGTAATGAAGCTTAGTATAATCTTTGCTGTGAAGTTCTTCGTGCAAAGACTGGAAAAGCTTCAGTTCTACTCGATAACACCTACAATTTTTCTATCCGTTGTTACCACCATACTACTATCTCACTACTTTACAGGGTCGCCAGCAGTGATATTACCTACACAATTTCTTAGTGCAGAATTGCCATATCCCTATTATTGAATTCATATTATGATATCACCATTATGGCACTATCACTATTATGCCAACCAACGTGATGGGCAAGGACTGTGCTTCTGCAGTTCCACTGTTTCCCCGCTTGTTCTTTTGTCACATTATCAACTTGACCTCATTTTTGAATAATATTTTTAACGTATAGTTTATATTCTATAGAAACAATGAATATGGTGCCTTTTCTACTTCAAACACACTGAATATGCAAAGTGGTAATTGCAATGTTAACTTCACAGACAAGGCAGAGTTATATCATGAAGGCATATGAAACTGATCACAGTAAAATCAAACTAACTATTGATACAGTCACACATTATAACATAACAAGAAATCCATGATCTGCATTGCAGAGTACTATCCTTTTTTTTATTCTCCTGACACCAAAAGTTGTTAATCTGTGATTCACAGTTCGACCTGCAAAGCTTGTGAAAGATACTGATATGACAGCACCAACCCCCACAACAGTTCTTTACCCCACCAGTGGTGGAAACATCCATTGTTTTAGAGCTATAACTCCTTGTGCCATCTTTGACATATTGTCTCCCCCTTACTCTTCAGAGCATGCAAGACACTGCACCTACTTCCGGCGATCCCAACGGAGAGATCTCCCAGGTAATAATCCCCTTTATCTTCATCACCAACCTCTGCAAATTATGTTGTGTTAATCATATTGCACCATTGCCAACCTTCATTTCCACTGCAGTTAATATTGAGTTGGATGGAGTGACGGTTTCTGAAGTGACTTGGTTAGAAGAGTTTCAACCTCCTGATGACTTTGTGATCCGGAGAGGACTGTACAGGGGTCCAGTTATTAGAACTTGAAAAATTTTCTTCTTTGATGTGCCTTACACCAAAAGAAAATTGGCTTATCTTTAGAATACAACAAAGGGAACAGTGGAATGTGCAATATTTATATTCTTTGTCTATGTCTGTTGGGCACTGCAGTGTGTACATAATGATGCACTAGTGTAATCTATTTACAGACCTCAAAAGTAATCCAGTAGAATAGTTACGTGATGTTGAAATAGGTATTGTTAGTGGCCATGTCAAAATCTGTTTTCATGGAGAACAAGAGGGTTTTGTGATTTGGTCACTGATTATAGTAACATTGTGTTATGTGCAGGCTTCAAATAGTTGTAGCTTGTGGTATTTTAGGCCTTATGCTCAGTCCAAAAGAATAGCAAGTTCATAACAACTAAGCTACTAAGCCTACTTTGTAAGAGTTTGTTTGAATTTATTTTATAATTTTAATAATATTAATTACTTTTATAAGTGTTTGTGAGGATTTATAAAATAATTTATTTATTGTTAATTGGTTCTGTAAATTTTTATAAATTTATGTTAAAAATCACATCAACGATAATTTTCTTTTATTAGATGAAAATGTAAATTTGTTTTATATGGTTTTAACACAACCATTAAACTCTAAAGTTTATTGAAAATAAAAAAAGAGAATTGTCGTAAAATTTCAGAAAGTTTATGAAATTTTCGATCATATTTTTCTTGAAGTTCACTTTCTGAAAATAACACCTATATAATGAAACGGACAATTAAAATTGGTTGCTGATTATCTTTTATGGAAAAATAAATAAAAAAGTATACATTCATCATGTAAGTAAAAAGCCGAAAGGAATATATTCTTGGTTCGCTTATATAAAGGAAATGGGACGATATAAAACTGGGCTTGGGAAATTAAATTGGGGGTTTTTCCGTGCACCTCCAATCATTTGTCCTTTACCCCAAAAATATATATAATTTCATCTTTGTCCATAGTAAAAAGTGAAAAGTTAACTGTCTCTCTATGCATTCACCAGACCCCTCTATCCCCAATACACTCCTTGCACACTCCATTACCAACATTGCCAACACTCCATTGCCAAGTAATTCAATAGGTACTTTATGTGCACAATTTAATCCACAGATCCATGTTTAATATCAATTGTGGAAGTGGATTTCCGCAAAAACAAAATTTTTGTCATTGAAATTGACCATTACGAATGTCAACATCCGCTTCAGGCGATTGAACTGTGGATGTCGACATTCGTTTCATGTTTTTTTTTTTTGTTTTTCAACGTTGTGGATGTCGACATCCGCTTCATAAAAATCTGAAACGGATGTCGAGATCCGTTTCATGCACACATAACGTACTCTCTCATCCATTCAAACCTCACACACTTTAACTCACGTAACACAACCACACTCTCATGCATTCCTTTCTTTTCTTTCTTTTCTCATTGCAAGTCACACATTCTTCTCTTCACTTACCACTCACACTAACCTCTCACTCCCTCATTCTCACGTGCATACACAACACCACACACCACACCAACAAACACACCCTCATCTCTTCACTCATTCACTCATGCACCCGCAGCCCACACTCACGCATCACACACACCTGGACTCACTTTTTCACGTTGCACACGCTCATCACACAACACTCATTCTCACTCACCACACACAACGACGCACACTTGCACCATGATTTTTCTTCTCATAGCAGCCCCCATTGCACACACCTCACTTTCTTCACTCACATTAACACATTGCAACACACTACACTCACTTTTGGACTCACCTCACATAACATGTAGCACGCACTCAACTCACACTCCTGCACCGTGCATGCATCTCAACACAGAACACCACACTTGCACCACCCGTCACGCTCATATTTTCACACTTGCACACACCACGCACATGCTAATATTTCACCACGCACCCGCTCATAACTCAGCACGCGTCACACCTACGCCCGCATCTCACATTCACACACCATGCACCACTAACTCATCTCAGATTCTTTAACATTCATGCAACACATAAAAAGCAAAAAAATTAAGTCGACATCCGTTTCACAATTTTTTGAAACTGAGATTGATATTTGCAACACAAAAAAAAAAAAATAGCGAAACGAACGTTGACCTCCGTTTCACAATTTTTTGGTTCAACAACAATACATCTCTTTAATACATCCTTCTAGTTTTCCTCAGTTCCATGCTGCAGTTCAAACCCAAAGGAAAGCCCTTCACGGAGATCCTTGGAGATTTCCTTGGGCAAGGGATTTTCAACATGGACAGAGAGTTATGGCTTACACAGTGCAGATTTGTGAGCCATGAGTTCTCTAGCAAGTCCCTGAGGGAGTTTGCCATGCACACGCTGGAGAGGGAAGTGTGTGAGAGGCTTTTGCTGGTGCTTGAGGTGTTGTCCAATGAGAACAAGGTGGTTGACTTGCAGGAGTTGCTAGGGAGGTTCTCGTTCAATGTGATCTGCAAGTTCACATTGGGGAATAATAGGTGCTGCTTGGACCCTTCTGTTGGGGAGTTCACACGGATGTCTGCTTAGAAAAGCTGTTGGGGAGGTTAAGAGGCATGTGATGAGAGTGATTCAAGAGAGGAAAGAGAAGAGAGAGGAGAGTGAGGAAAATGGTGGTGTTGAAGATCTCTTGTCAAACTCTTAAAATCCAACAACACTAACACAACATGTCATGTGTGTTTCTTCTAAGCAACTTATTGATTCATATTTCTTCTCCAATCCGTCCAAAATTAGTTCATTCATTACGTTCAATCCATTCAAAAGTTGCTCTTTCATCCCTTTCTTCCCTTGTTTCAGTTTAGTTCGAAGTCATTTCTATTTTCAATAGGCTTATACTTAAAAGTTAGAAATTATTAACTTATAAATATTACTTATTTTTAGAAATGGGTTTATAAAATTATTATTTATACTAATTTATTAAATAAAAATAAATTTTTCAAAATTCTACATCCTAGTATTTTACAGAAGAGAAAAACTACAAAAGAGTTAATTTCTTTTGCGGGTTTCGGGATGGTCTGCAAACTCGAGGGCCAAACATTATGTGACAATGGGATAGAGAAATTAGACCACATTTCATATGGGGGACGGGTTAGCCTGGCTCACTTTTTGCAAGCCAAATTAACAACTATACTTCCATTGATTTAACAAATATTAACAAAGTTATCACGTACCATTGAAAGTTCATGATTCTTTCTAAATGAATTCCTTGAATTTAGAAATCTAAGGACTTCAATCATATGTTTGATTCCTCAAATCATTATAATAAAGCCCTACTTTAAGTGCAAAACTTCATTTAATTAAACCATTAAAATCTATTCCAAGCATTCAAATCATTTAGATGATTTAATTCTACCTCATATTTCATCCAATCATGCAAGAACAAAACCAAATCTTTAATACTATATATATATATATACATATATATATATATATATATATATATATATATATATATATATTTTGAATCAGAAGTTGTATAAAGAATTAGAAAAAAAAAGTTACATCCACTCTCAATACAAAAGAGGTTAGCCACTCATGATAATGATAAGCTCTCTGTTTATAATAACATGACATTGGGAGCAAAGCATTGGGGTTTGAATATTCTTTCTAGTTGATTTCAAGCCTTTATCCTCTTTTTTATGAGTGCATATTTATGTCCTCATTTAATGTTTAATTTTAAATTTTATATTGAATTTTTGTGCTTAAAAGATTGTTTTAATTAGGATTTGTTATAATTAGGTTTTTTGAGCTTGTGAAATAAAAATGAATTTAAATTCACTTTTAAGTTTCATAAAATGTTTTTGGATATTATAACATTTGTTGATGCAGTTGAAGTTAAATTTTGGTTTATTCAAAGTGAAAATAAATCATTTTGAGCTAAAAAAAAGGACAAAATCAATCTCAATAAAAGCTGCCAAGTGTTCACAAATTTGGCCAACCAACACATGTCATCTAGCACTTTCATACAATCTTAAATTTGTCCAATTAGTAACTGCCATGTGACCTTGATCATAACACACATATCTACTCCAACCAAGAAGAGACATGCAACATATATCCACCACTAAAAAATCTTTCCAATAATGCATTACCATGTCATCATCTACCGTAGGACCTATATTGAAACAACAATGTGAATGTAAAGCTAACAACACTCGCTGAAAAACATCAACAACAACGTGATGCTATAATTAGTTACGTTATTTCTCCATTCCATGGAGTGTTAAGCTGCTAGGATTGATTCTGTTGTAATTTCTTAATGGATTCTGAGGTTAGAATGCTATAATTGGTTTGTTCATTTTATTATTGTTGTGGTTTATATTTTTCTATGTCTTTTGTTTCTTAATCAAGTAAAAATAATGATTTTTACATTGTAGTAAGTTAACACGGTATTAAATCTACATAACATATGAATCATGAGTCCAAGGGTTTTTAATTTTAATTGAGAATGTACTTTGATTAAATTCATAAACTTTCATGTAAATTAATAGGTTTTGGCCAATAATTGAGAATGTATTTTGCTTAAAGGTGAAAACTTTAACAAGAATTAATCAAGAATGTACTTTGATTAATTAACTTTTTACTTGATATTTTAGGTAAAAGAATAAACATGATTTGTCATACTAATATTTAATTGAGAATATACTTTAGTTAAATTTACTATGATTAATCTACAAAATTTTTGCTTTTAATTAAGAATGTACTTTGGTTAATAGTGAGAACGACAACAAATTAATTAAGAATTTACATTGACTAATTTGAAAATCTAAGATAATAATTAATTCAACCATAATCCTTAGATAACTAATGATGAATCCTATCTAAAAAATTAGTGAAATCAACCTATTCTCTCTATTATTGTTATCTCTTTTTTATCTTTTTAAAATTTTATTTCTTTTATTATTTTATTATATAATCTTTTATTTCTTTTGTTTATCTTAATCCTCTTATATTTTTGTTATTTTATTTGACTAACCATTTTAATGTGTAGATTTTATAAGAACTAATTTATTAGGAATTAATTCTATGTTCATTGGGAGTCGACTTTGGGTTATATTTATCCATACTAATCTTTTGGTTACTTTCTTAACAACACTAAAGTTGTTATAAATAAATAATATTAATTTGATTGCTTCACGATAATGTTTTCAAATTTGGCACAATTTTATAGGAACACAATTAGAACTTTTATCATATTGGTTCTTATTTTATTTTTCCATTTTAATTTTGTTTTATCATATTTGATTTTATTATTAACATTTTTTCTATCTCTACAATTGTTTTTTTTTTACTATTTGTTATTTTCTCTTGTTATCTTATTTGTATTTATTTTTATCACTAACATTTTCCTTTTCTCTATTTTTATTTTCTAACATTTATTTTATTTTATTTGGTTATTTTAATTCGGTAAACGTATTTTTTTCTCTTCACAAGTTTTGTTTGAGGAATTTTGTTGTGAAGTTTGTGAAATTAGTTGTGGAACACTTTGGCTAAGGAAAAAAATGTACTTAAGTTGTTCATTGAGACACACTTCTCTTTCCTAAAAGTCTACTCAACAAACTTTCAACTTATTTCTTTTTAGAAAAAATCTTGCAAAAATGTAAGATAATTTTTTATATGAAAATAATCAACAGTCTAATTGTCAATTGAACTATGAATATTATCCACAACAACCATATGTTCCACATGTTTTTCAGTAACATGCACCACCACAACAAGTTGAAGCAACCAATGACCATCCTATAGGGAAGTTACAATATTAATGGATGAAGTTAGAGAGAAATTAGAGGTCATAGATGAAAGGTTGCGAGCTGATTAACGACGCAAAAATATTGAGCAAGAATGGTATGAAAATGATTAAGTATTATACAACATGATAGAGAATCAAGTAATAAAAATTTTGTAGAATTACTTTTAAATGTTAATACCATCCTCCAATTTCATTTGAGATTTTCTACAACTGCACAATTTAAAATACTTTGTCATGATATAGAACATACGCTTCAAAAGTTTTCTATTAGAGCAAAGCAAATGTATGATGATTTATGTCTGTTAATGAATGGCAAAGCTAGGGAGGCCACTTTAGAAAAGATTATGAAAATGATGACTAAGCAGTACTCTGAAATAAAGCAAGTGATGAATACAACTCAAGAAACTCAACAACATATAAAAGAATTGAATTAGCATTTGTAGAATTTGATAGTTGATATGAACGACATCAAGATTCAAAGATCATATCAACAACCAACAGAATCACATCACACTGCTATATCTACTGATAGATACGATGATTCTCATACTAATATATCTACTGATGGACATATTGTTAGCACAAGTGATTTATTGCTAACATATTGGCTATAAGTTCTATTTTTTTAGAGAGAATGAGGAAATACCATTTTGAGCGTGAAATCATTCTAAATTATGGGAAAAACTCTCTCTCTTTGGATCATACAGAATTGCAACTATTGGTGATTGATCTTTGAGCTTTCTTAGAGAAATTTTGCTTGGTTTAGGAACTTGGATAAAGAGGTTTGGCTGGCTAGGGAGAGCCTTCATTGAGATTTGATCTTTCTCAAGTTTCTAGGTGTTGCCTGGTGGTTTTCTAGGTTTACAAGTGTGCTCTTGATGTGCTTATTGAGACTCTTGTGGGATTTAAGAGTCTTGGTTTGTATTTTTGCTTATTTTGAAAGTGTAATCTTGTGGATTGTGTAAATCTTTTGAAATAGTGCAAGTCAGGCTTATGTTGCCTTGACAAACTAGATGTAGCTCAGATTTGAGTTAACTAGTATAAAACTTTGTGGCCTTGTGCTTAACTTTATCCATTCTCTTTGATTTGTGTTAAAGTCTCAAGAATTTTGAATTGTACAATCTTTTAACAGTTCTTGAGCGTTTTGGCATGAATTGGACAATCTTTTATCTATATTGCTTATTTGAATCAATCTTTATAAGTCTTTCAAGATGTTTTTGAGTTAAGCTATAAATTTGAAATTCTGCAGAATTCTAAGTATTTGAATCGACTATTCTGATATTTTGATGTGTTGATTTACACTGCACTTTTAATTGTTTAATGAAATCAGCTTGTTGTTTATGTTTTTAATCGATTGAAAGTTTTGCAGTCTGTAACATCCCGTCAGGATATTACTGATTTAAATAAATAAACAACTAAATTCGTAAAGATGCCGCATTTATGTATAAACTTCATTTCCCAAAAACGTGGGAAATTTAAACTTTCATAAATGTATATAATGGAAACCAAAGTTCAAAATTACCAAATGTCATAATTCAAAATAAACGTCTCAAATGAGTTTACATTTCATTTCCAAAAGTAGAAAATAAAAGTAATATAAAACACCCCGGATATCCCCTCTCCGTAGCTAAGCGTCACCAGCTCCATCTGCATCAACATCCTCTGCTCACGTGTACCGCGTACACGATCATCGCCAAACACAAGCAGATAGAGTGAGCTTATGAAATCAAAGTTCAAAATTACCAAAATGTCATAATTCAAAATAAACGTCTCAAATGAGTTTACATTTCATTTCCAAATGTAGAAAATACAAGTAATATAAAACACCCCGGATATCCCCTCTTCGTAGCTAAGCGTCACCAGCTCCACCTGCATCAACATCCTCTGCTCACGTGTACCGCGTACACGATCATCACTAAACACAAGCAGATAAGGTGAGCTTATGAAATCAACATACATCATGACAATAATGAAATAACCAACCATATAGCTATAATTTCTACAAAGAACCAATACACAATCTCTTTCCCAATTCTCTAACGTTTGGCCACAACCAGACCATTCGTGTTCTACCTCTTTTAGTGATTAGCCCAAGATAATTTGCTACCAAACCTATCAGCCACAACCAATAGAGCACGTGCGGGAACCAATGCCACGGATCATACACCGCAACGCCAAGTGGAGTTCCCAAGACTACCAAACTCGTCAGCGATTCATTGAGGAGGGCAATCTATCTGGACCCATCCGTACTGGCCACAACCAGCACACTCACACCGGCAACACTCGCCAACCCGAGCTTAACTCAAGAGTTCCTCGTGTTCATCCGCCATCCCGAGCTCAACTCGAGGGATGCCATTCCGAGCTCAACTCGAGGAATGTACGTGCTTAACTCCTATCCTGAGCTCAACTCAAGGGATACATTATAAGCTCAACTCAAGGAACCTAGCAATCTTACCTTTGAGACATCACCAAAAGCCTAGTAGATCACCCTATAAAGTCCAATAACTAGGACTTACAACAGCCAAATCGCCTAGCGGGGGACACGTACCGCTAGACGCTTATTCGCTTCCAGACCGCCTGGCGGGGGAGACGTACCGCTAGGCGCTGAGCGCCTTGAAAAATCACAAAGTCTGGAACCACCGCCCGACAGGACTGTCCACACTGCCAGGCGGACGCTGCTCTAGAGGTTAATGGTTATATCGCTATCGCCTGGCGGCCTAACCCCCACCGCCAGGCGCCATATCAATATCGCCTTTTTCACTATACTGGTCTGAATTTAGGCACCGTTGCTTGCATCCATCACTTGTTACTTATTCACTAAATCCGAAGGTTATAATCCCAGTCTATAGCAGTGCCCATGCTTATGCTTATGATCTATCTCATTTGACCCCAACATATTTGATTCTCCTATTCTACCATTTCCATAATTTGCAAATTCAGTACACATCTGTAAATCCACTGCAAGCTAGATTTCCCGCTATATTCTAGTTTAACAATTTGCTTCCCAACCCTCACACTTTTATATCAATAGGTCCATTGGTTTACATGGTTTCCAACTCAACCTTCCTACTAAATCCAGTGTAGACAGTCTATACCTGTAATCTTTACACTCTCCAAATTCTAAATTCCACAATACCCCCACTTATTTCGCTCTCAAGTTATAAAGTCATGCTCCTTGCACTATCATCCTTACGCTAACATTTCCAACTCTCCGTGACCCGCATTCTCACTCTATTTCTAAATCCCAATAATTTCCAGCAACTCTCGTGACGTTTAAATTTCTGATTTTTCCTGAGATGGCGCCTGGCAGCAAGACTCGTGCCGCCAGTCGGTGCATAATGTTCTGGTAATTTTCCAGAACTCCTGCACCTGCCTTACTCTTTTCTTCCAGTATCTTCCTAATATAGATCATTCACACTCTTCCAATTATATAACAACCCCTAACCAAAATGAATGGACCGTTTCCACACCAGAAATACTCAATTAAATTCCCGCTAATGGATTTCCAAGACCCACAATCCGCACGTTCTTAAACCCTAAACATCTCTCCACTATTCCATTAAATTTATTTCCCACACTCCCGGCCGCCAGGCGGTTCCTCTTCCAAGAACCCAGATTACGTACAATTGCATATACCGCTTGGCGGCTATGAACAGCCCGCCAGGCGGTTTTTGGAAATTTTCCAGAAACACAAAAATTTAACTAGAAACGAACAGAAAGCAACAATACACATATATCCAACAATTCAAATACAAGTATAAAATTTCTAACGTGTAAACTCCCATAACCTGGATCCTTTAGCTTAAACTTTAACAATTGGGAAGTTCTCCTTTGATCACCAAACCCTCCTTGGTTCCTCTCTATTCAGCCCTTGAAGTCTCACTCAAACCTCACAAAATTCTAGATTTTCGTGCTCTCTCTCTGGGTATATTTTCCAGCTTGCCAAACCTTCTCTATTTTCCAGCCACCCCTCAGCTGCCATACTACTAGGGTTTTCCTTCAACCTTTCCATATTCAAGCCAAAGCCAAAAATACCAAAAAAAAAATAAAGTTTAATGTAGACTCGAACCCAAGTCCTCTCACACAAGTAAAGTACTCTCAACCACATGAGCTAGTACTCTTCCACATCATCCCACTCATAATTTAATGTCATAATTAATTCTCCCACCCGCATTTATTAATTAATTATTTATTTAATTAATTAAATTCCACGGGTCTTACACAGTCCAGCAAGAATTGCATTCTCATATAGTGGTTAATCTAATTCAATTTAAAGGTGTTTTAAGTTTCCAAAAGTAACCTAAGTTTTATTAAGCCAGTTCAATCCCCCTTCTTGAAAAATTAACCATTTCAATACTTACACATATAAATTTTACTAAAGGTATTATTGAACTTGTTAATGATGAAGCAGTCGAGTCAACTACTTTAAGTGCAAATTTTTCTCACAATATGAGATTATAAGGATTACTAATGATCTAGTAAAGCATCTTAATGGAATTGATGATTCTCAAACTAAGTTAAGACAACCGCTTCAACATCAAGTGAATAATGCAAATAAATTTTTAGTGGTTATCTTTGTTGAAATGGTAGTAGAGAAAGAAGAAAAGTTGCTCCAACACGAAAAGATGTTAGATTCACATTCTTTTGAAAACATTGTCGGTAAAAAAATTAAATTGCATACATATTTATTCTCTTTTTAGCATAAGTAGAAATTTTTTTACAAAACTTTCAATGTTATGATTTTTTATTTTTAATAAAAATAAAAATTTAAAAATTAATAAAATTGTACAAGGTGACTTGTACTTGATAAAATTAAAGAAATTAAATTTTGACATATGACCAGATTAAGTCAGAAGTCATAATTTTGTTTTTTTTTCACCAAAATAAGTCCATCAAGGACAATTTTTTTTCTCACCAAAATGAGTCAGAAGTCATAATTACTTGATTAAATCTTTTGTGGGAGAGTTTTTAGCCTTGTTTGTTTTGAGCCTTAATGTAAAGGATTATTCGTCATGTGCCATTTCTATTTTTCTTGAGTGACTTGTTCGTGTTTTGTTTATACTCAAATATTTAACTAATTCATTTGTTTTGCATCCTAAGTCAATATGAATGATTTGATATGATTGATGCATATTTTGTCAAATAAGCCCATGTGATATTAAGCCATTGATAAGCCCTTTGAGATCTTTTTTTTTTTTTTGTGTTTTGAGCCTATTACAAAAACCTTAAAAATAAAAAGATATTTTTTTTCTTCCTTAGGAAAAAAGAAGCTAGTGAATTATGTTAAAATTGGTTGATGAATAAAGTGTGTGGATGAGTATCTCACCCACAAATTAATAAAAATGGTAAAAAGGAAGAAATGCAAAAAATGTAAAAAAAATAATTTCTTTCTCAAAAGAGCAACAAACACAAAAGAGTTGTTTTGAAATTATGCTCTGTTATGTTCTCTATATTTTTATTTTAGAAACACAAAAATCCTAACAATTTTCCCTCCTTTGCCTTGGCCTTACTACAACCTCTAAAAAGTCCTCATGATCTTTGACTACATGTTTTTGTGAAAGTTTGTGAATATTAGTCTTGTTAAATATCAAGAGTGTTTACTTACATGGGTATTTTGAGTGAAAACACAAGGCAAAACACTTGAATGGATTTTGGTGAGAAAATATACATTTTAAACTTGAGTGATATCTTTCATATTTGATTTTCTTCTAAATTACAAAGATTACCTCATGTGTGAAAAATAGAACTTTTTCATTTGTATATACATGATAACTTGATTTCTAGAAGATTGATTTATTTCTAGTTATTTTCATTCCTTTGATCTAGTGTTGATATGAAAAAAAAAACAGAATAAAGGTTTCAAATTATCCAGTTTTTCCCAGGAATGCAAAAGAATAAATGTGGAGGTGTGATGAGAGGATATTTATGCCCTCATTTAGCCTTTAATGTTGGATTTTTAATTGGTTCTTGTGCTATAGAAGATTGTTTTAATTAGGATTTTTTATAATTGGGTTTATTGAGCATGAGATACAAAAATATGTTAAAAATATATTTTTAGTTGCATAATTGTTCTTTAGATATTTTAAGGTGTGAAAATAAATTGATTAAAGTTTCGTGACATCATGATTAAAATATTAAATTGTTGAAATCACAAAAAGCCATTCATGAAGAAGTCGAGAAAAGCATGAAAAAGTGAATAAATTTGGATAAGTCAAGAAAAGTGAACATGTAACAAAAAATGGATCTTGTAGTTTTCTCTATCTTTTTCCACAAAAGGCTTTGATAATGCAAAGATATTTATGATAAAGGATAATTTGGGGCAAATATATCTTTAGATATTTTATTTGATATTTTTAAATAATTATTTTATTTAATTATATTAGCACATAATATTTGTCAAATCCTTTTTAAATAAGGTAAAATCTTCTTAAATCTTTCTAGATCTCCACAATAACCAAATATATCTTGAAGATATTAGATTATTTAGAAGATAATTGGAGGAGATTAAATTATCAAACAATAGATTTCAGCAATAGAAAAATCGAGTCTAAGTTCTATATAAAGAAACCAAGGGGAAGCAAAAAAAGGACTTCAGAGGTGAGGAACCCCTAGGGAGGCCTAATTTCGTCCTCTCTCTCATATTTCATGTTCTTCACCCTCTCTTTTTTCTATTTTTATGTTATTTCTACATTCCATGGAGTGTTAAGCCTCTTGGGTTGATTATGGATTTTAGGGTTAGAATGCAATAGTTGGTTTGTTCTTTTGATTATTGTTGTGATTTATATTTTTCTATGTGTATTTTTTTTCTTAATGAAGTAAAAGTATGATTTTTATATTATAGCAAGTTAGCACAATGTTAAAGCTGCATAACATATCAATCATCTAAGTCTAAGCGTTTTTTACCAATAACTAAGAATGTACTTTGATTAAAGGTGAAAACTTTAACCAGAATTAATCAACAATATACTTTGGTTAATTAGCTTTAGTATTGTTAATAAGTCAACCTAAATATTAGTATGGGTAAATATAGCCCAAAATTCATCTCCTAACGAACACAAAATTGATTTTTAATAAGTTGATTCTTATAAAATCTGTACAAAAGAGTTGGTCAAATAAAATGAAAATAATAAAAAAAGATAAACATAAATAAATTAAATAATAGAATACTTAATGATAAAAGGAACTAAAATTGGGAAAAGATAAAAAGGATTAAAATATTCATGAAAACATGTTGATTCCAGTATATTTTCAAAATAAGACTAAGACTCAGGTTCTGTAAAGACGATTTCTTGTGTAAGATTTTATATTCTTAATTAGTCTGTTGACCTTCTCACTTTTAAACAAAGTGATTTTTCAATTAAAAACAATAACTCTTAGATTCATCATAACAAATTTAACCAAAGTAACTTCTCAATTAAATATTATTGTGCCTCTTATATAAAATAAAAAGCTGATTAATTAAAGTAACTTCTTGACTAATTATAGTTTTCACTTTTAATGAAAGTAACTTCACTTCTAAACTATTGGCAAAAATATATTTAATCATATGAAAGTTTCTAACTTAAATCAAAATTAAATTTTCAATTAAAATTAAAATTCTTTGGATTCATATATGATTGTTATCCTAGGTAGATTTAACACAATGTTAACTTAGTATAATGTAAAATTCAATACTTTTACTTGATTAAGAGATAGAAAATATAGATAAATATAAATTAAAATAAGAATAAAAAAACAAAAAAGATTTATTCCATCTAATCTCAAAATTCACTAAAGAAATTAAGAGAATCAACTCCATAAATCGTAAAAGTAATACAAGATAGGAAAAAAAAGGAGAAAGACACTAAAGATGATGAAGAAATCGAAATCAGATTCCTTAATGTATTTTCCTAAATCTGTTTGTATAAACATTAGACTCGACTTTATTTTTAGATTTCATAACAATCCACTTTTAAAATAATAGTCATTAAAAAAAGTAGATCTGTCAAAACAGGTAACTCGGTCCGACCAGGCTCGACCCACCATGGGTTGATGATTTAGTGAGCCAACCCAACCCGGCTCACTTTTTAGCTAGCCAAAAAAATTCGAACCCGGTGTGGCCCATCACGGGTTCGGTTGACTCACGGGTTCACTTAATTAAAAAAAAATATTATTTTTTTATTTTTTTTCAATCAAAACTAAATTGTAATTTTAATTAAAATCTAAATAAACTTTAATACAATCCAAATACAAATCAAAATAAAAAAAAATACAAATTATTTATGTGTTGGATAAAAAAACAATTTAACATGACCTAAATGTAAAGCCCAACTTAGTAAAAAAAAAATAAAAACACTTGTGTTACCCTTTAATCTGCGGGTAGGTGAGCCAACGAGGCTCATCACGGGTTCAACTCAGATGAGCCGGGTTCTAAATGAGTCAGGTCAAAAATCAACCCGTATTGAAATTTGTAAAAAAATTTCAACCCAACCTGAACCGAACCCGTGGTGAGCCGGATTGGCTTACGGGTTCCAACCCATTTTGACAGTTGTAAAGAAAAAATATTTTTAAAGAAAAAGATATGAAGAGTGAAATAGTGGATGGAAGGTAAACATGAAAATTAGTTCAGTGTAAAAATATTATATTCCTTATATTATTATAATTAAGAAATAAGAGACTAAGATTCATCCTATTTTAACCGAATTATGTTGTGATATATAAAAGCCCCAAGATCTTTAAGATTTTCTATAAAAGTGTCTTTTTTGTTAGCTTCTTTCTACATTTTCATAAACTTCTTGCACTTCATATATATATATATATATATATATATATATATATATATAATTAATTATATAAAAAAAAATTTTTTTATTTCATTTGAATTGTATAATTTTGAAGTCAAAAATAAATTCAGAAAAATACAAATCTAAAAAAGGTTAAAAAAAATATTTAAATTACATAATTCTAGAACTATTTTTAATATGACATCGAATAATTTAAAAATAATTTTAACTTTCATAATGAACACTCTAAAAAGAAAAATAGAAATTTTGTTTCCATATGATAAAAAAGAAATATATGAAATTACATAAAAAGTCTCTTTTAAAATCTTTCAGAATGCGAAAAATCTTGTTAAATATTTTTAAATTTCTATAATAAATACTTTTTAAAGATATTAAATTTAATTAAAAGATAATTGAAAAAATTATCTTATAGAAAAGAATACTACAGTATGACAAAGATTTCTGTAAGCAAATTAACAAAGAGAAAGAAAAGACATTGATACAGAGTACATCATCAAATTCCTACAAAGTTGTCTGATACAAAAGCACACCTTTAAGGTCTCTAATGGATGGATATCAAAACCTTAAAGCTGCAATTCATAATGATATATTTTCTAAAGACAATGAATTCGTGCAAGTACAGTCTACTATGCATTTTGCATGTAGCTAGCTTCTAAAATCCTCCGCCTCCGCCTCCGCCTCCACCATCACCGCCACCGCCACCGCCACCACCATCACCGCCACCGCCACCGTCACCGCCACCACCATCACCTCCAACGTCAGCTCCTCCGTCGCCACCTTCTCCAGCACCGCCGCCGCCGCGACGACGGTCACCCTTGGTAGATTTGTCGTCGTCTCCACAAGCAAATATGATGATTGAAATAACTGAAAGGGAGGCAATAATCATGAGAAACAAAAATATAGGGGCAGAGTGAAGCACCAAAACTTCTCCTTCATTTGCATCACCACCATTAACAACAACAAACTTTCTAGCCATATATTTCTTCTCGCTAATGCCAAAGGTATTTATTATATTTTGCAGTATAAGTCTGAATGTATTTAAACAGATACAGTTAAATGAGGCGGCGGCTAAGACAGAAAAGGAAATGCAAATGTGAAGAATAACACATACACATTATCCCTCTATCTATATATTGGAGGTGGACATTAATTGTAATTTTCAGAAACTATAGCTAAATAACTACGAGTTTATTTCAATTTATTTTACAATATTATTTACTTTTAAAAGTATGTTTGAGAATTTACAAAAGATAATTTTATGCGAAGACACCTATTTTTTTTATGAAAAATTATACTATGATTCTTAATTTCTGATTTTCATTATTTATTTTTTGATGTGATTTAATGTGAATCATTAATTTTTTAAAAAAAATATTGGTACATTAATCAATGATTCACACTAAACCATGTGAGAGAATAAAAGATGAAAGTCAAAGAATAGAAGCCATAGTATTATTGTTTTTTTTTTATTGCAAAAGGTTCAGGTTTGCTTTCACAATGTTTTTATTCTTTGAATATTGGGAGCTTTTATTTGTTTTTTTATGCCTTTATATTGTATTTTTTTTATTTTGTACTAATATAAATAGGGTTGTACTACAAAACTTGTTTTTACACATTATATTTTTGGTTTGAAAAATTATATTGAATACTCATTTGGGAGCCGTTTTTACCAAGTCTTTTGGTGACTTTCCTTTCTTCATAATATATCTTGGTTAGTTAGTGTTGGGAATAGTTCAAGTGTGAGTCAAAAAATTTCACATTGGATAGAATAGACAAAGTTAAACACTATATACCCATAACAACATTGTCTTAAGGTTTTGGTGTAAAAGTGGTGTCAAATGTCTTATATGTGTTAGACTAATGTCATATAACCATATGGAATCACAATCTCTCAATGTTTATAACCATAGCCCATATGAGGTAAAATATATAACCTAGTGGTATTAGAGCCGATAGTTCGGAGTGACTGACCACATAACCATAACCATAACACAAAAAACGGGTCACTGAAGTGATTGATCGCATAACCATAACCAAAAAGGGGTCACCGAAGTGACTGACCGCATAACCATAATCAAAAAGGGGTCATCATACACCTGAAGGAAAATATACCATATTAAAAAAAACAAACAAGGGACTCACCCTTGAGGGGAAATAGTTAGTTTCTCTTTAAAATTTTATTTCTAAGTACGTGAATCACTTTTACTTCGCCCTCTCTTCAATAGGTATGTGAATCACTATTTCTTGTGTTGAGGGAAACTTTTTAGTTAACTAACATGAAAAGAATATCACATTTTTGTAGAGACCAAGCGATAAGTAAGACAGTAGAAAAACATGTCATAGTACAAGTGTATGAGTTAGACGAACCTGTGTGTAAACCAGAAAAAGAGGATCGGGAAGAAAAGTTTCGGTTTGTCTATACCACTTTCAGCAATGGAGGCTTTCTCCCTACACCTCCAAAGCTTTCTCTAGTACTCCCAAAAAGAATTTTGATTTCACCTTTGCACTCGTAGTAAAAATTAAAACATAAAAAGTAACCATTCTCTCTCCTCTATTTATGACATGATCCAACCAACCCTATACCCCCAATATTTACAGATATCGACATCCGATTTAGATTTATGAGTTGCAGATGTCAACATCCGCAATACTATTTTTCAGAAAAATCATTTTTAAATTTTTTAAAATTAAATCAGTTTCATATAATTGAAAATAAATTAACCAAATATTATATTAATGTTTATACATGTTATAGTGTGGTTATTGCATCATATGGATCAAGAATCAAAGCCAAAAAAAATTCAAAATATAAATATAAAATAAAGATATAAAAAAAATAAGTTGCGATGTCGATATCCGCAATACAAAAATGACATTCATTTTAACATTGTTGCAGATGTCGACATCCGTAATACAAAAATGACATTTGTTTCAACATTATTGCGGATGTCGATATCCACAATACATTTTTTCATAAAATCATTTTTAATTTCTTTTAAATTAAATCAGTTTCATATAATTGAAAATAAATTAACCAACTACTATAGTAATGTTTATACATGTTATAGTGTGGTTAGTGCATCAAATGGATCAAGAATAAAAAAAAAATCAAAATAAAAATTTAAAATAAAAAAATAGGCTGCAGATGTCGACGTCCGCAATACAAAAATAACATTTATTTTAACATGGTTGTGAATGTCGATATCCACCGTACAGAGTAGGTGAGATTATTATGTTCATAGATTTTGACACTTGGAAGTACTAGAAAAGCTTTGGAGATGTAGAAAGAAGTTGCATTGAACAAGTTACGGTTTAAAGTTCCACTGAGCCTTTTGAGAACGAAGTCCTCACAACGAAGCCTCAAGTGGCTCAATACAATATATCCCCACACACACCCCAATCACGAGAATATAGAAAGAAATAGAAAGAGATGGAACTATAATCGAGAAAGAAAGAATGTGTTGTGTGTTTTTATGTGTTGTCTATGTAATAATATAATACTAATATTATTATAATTCCGTTATTTAGTAATTTAATTTCATTGCAGGTATAAAAGCATGTGGTAATTATAATTTAGTTAAATTTAATTTAATTAGAGAAAATCAGTAATTTCATATTAATTTTTTCACATATTTTGTATTTCATTAGAATTATATTTATAATCCATGCATTTCAATTACAAACTTTAATAAACCAAGATTAATAATATTAATAACAATAATAATAATTAATATTAATAAATCCAATATTTATAAATTAATTTTATCTTTTCAATTTATTTTTTTATTATTAATAACAAATTAAATTTTATTTTAATATAATTTTCACTACTTACATTTAAATTTATATCACATTTTTTTCACAAGGTAAATTGATAATCATCTATTTTTAACAATTAAAACATTTCTTTATTCTATTACACTAATCACGTTATTAACAAATTCTAAAAAACATTTCTTAGGGACAAAATGTACCATAAGGAAAATATTTTTTACTAAGGTCGAGATATCTTAGATTCACACTAGGTTCTACTCTTCTGCCTTATCTTTGAGTCTATTGGTTGTTGGCCAGTTCTACTTCTTTTTATTGAGATGTTCTCTTCCAATAAGGGCGTAGAGTGTCTGCAAAGACATTACAATGCTCAAGTTAATTACTATGCAAATATAAGTGATTGCAATAAATGAGATCCTCGTGAACAATGCTACTTATACTACCTGGATAGGGACCATTGGACCTGGATTATGCTATTTTAGGTCATTTTAGGGTTTCGTTAATCACGCTTATTCCTTTAATTGTTCTATGATCCTGCTCTTTTGCCTAGGTGGCTCCATGCTACAATAATGACATACACATTCGTCATTCTTTCTAATTTGGGACGTCCTCTATTGAGTTGTAAGGGTTTATTCCCTATACTCATAGATTGTAGGGACATATTCAACCCTATACTTACACTTTCCAATCCCTTCATCCATCCTTTCAAATCTCTTAATCCAAACAACACCACAATCTCCTCTCTACCAACTCATTTTCCCTCAAATTCTTTCCCCAATCCAAACACTATCTAAAAAGATATTCGCAAATGTTGCTAATGTATATAAATGTTATACATATTATATAGTATGCTATATTTGAAATATTTAATAATAATTAGGATTAACTATGTTTTTTGTTCTTCAACTAGTAGAAAATATTAGTTTTAGTCTCTCTTTCAATTATGTTTCGAGTAGTAAGGTCCCTATCCTTTCAAAATTCCTGGAATGAGTTTTCAATGGCTAACAACGTTACTATTTTTTTTGATATGACAAATAGTGATCCATGTCAACATTTCATTTGGGACACATGACAAATTATTTCATTCAAAAAATGAATTAATTTTTCACTTCATCTTCTTCTTATTTCTCAAGCTAGGGCTTTTCCCCTCAAATCTCCACTAGAGGCTTCTTCTCTAGCATCCACCGAGATTGAAGGTTTTCTTCTCCAACATCCACCCAAATTGCATCCACAAGAGGCGTTCCCCTTTTTCTTCTACAATCGCGCACAAATGGACATGATAGGGTACTTCTTCTTCATTATTCGTGCATCCTCCATTTGTCTAGAGATGTCATAGATGATGACAACTGAAATCGAAAGCCTCAGCTACCCAACACAAACATCGTTGTTTCTCATCGTTGCCACTCAAATCTTTTTCCTGTTGAAGAAAAAAATAGGTGAACATCTTACTTCAATAAAAATTTTTTATGATGATGACTTTAAAGAAGTCTGGAAGACTTAATGATGATTCATAAAAAAATGTTGAAAACTTACATACTTAATCATAGCTTAACTAAGCTTGATAGTATAATTATACAATTAAATGAGTTCTTATTAAAAAGGTGAATCATTATAAAATATGTGTGTTTCTTCTTCCTTCATATATATATATATATATATATATATATCTATATATATATATATATATATATATATATATATATATATATGACATTATCGTATATGCGTGTTGGTTAAGTGAAAGAAGACTTATTCATTGGTGCATGTTGACCTTTTGGATCGATGTGGAAAGGAAAATAATATATTAGGAAGTTGTAAATAGCTACTATCATCTTGAGTTGTAAATTTCTAGATATTTCTCCATTTGCAGTTTCAACCACACCTTCAGATATTTGTTGAAAATGACCTTTAGAATTGAAGTACAGATTTTTTATACGTATTGAAATGTATTTATTAGGATGTGATATATAAGACGACAGTCTAAATAGACTATTTTAAATGATCGATTCATTTATTTTAGTCACTTTACATTAAATTTTCTTATGCCCAACCCCATTGGCTATCATTTGCCATGGTTGAAGGTGATTTTAATAAATATTTTATTGAAATTGAGAATAATTGAGATTAAATAATTTAATTTAGAATTTCTCATTATTTTAAAATAAATATAAAAATGGTCTATTTAAACTGTGGGAATATCAAATAATTTTAAATGTTAAATTATTTTTTTAAAGACAATAATGTTTTAATTAAATATAATCAAATTATATAAATTTTTATTGTCAGTTTTAAATTTATTATAAAGTACATACGTAATGTATCTATATATTATGTCATATTATTAGAGTTGTCAAAATGAGTTGGAACCCGCGAGCCAATCCGGCTCACCACAGGTTCGGATTGGGTTGAATTTTTTCTTACAAATTTTAATACGGGTTGATTTTTGACTCGGCTCATTTAGAATCCGACTCATCCGGGTTGAACCCGTGGTGAGCCGGGTTGGCTCACCAACCCGTTGATACAAGGGTAACACAAGTGTTTTTTATTTTTTTTATTAAGTTGGGCTTTACATTTGGGTCATGTTAGGCTTTTTTTTATCCAACACATAAATAATTTGTATTTATTTTATTTTGGTTTGTATTTGGATTGTATTAAAGTTTATTTAGATTTTAATTAGAATTACAATTTAGTTTTGACTGAAAATATATATATATATATATATATATATATATATAT
>Ga0214545_1000358_pt1 | contig 69147 bp, 24 predicted proteins | sample CNSS4metaG_FD_160064 | JGI IMG/M metagenome (GOLD analysis project Ga0214545, IMG submission 160064) | Root nodule microbial communities from cowpea collected in UCLA plant growth center, Los Angeles, California, USA - CNSS4 | ecosystem: Host-associated > Plants > Roots > Nodule | place: USA...
ACTTGTGGGTTGACATTAGTAATTAATGGAAAAGAGTTTTATTGCTTAATATACATGAGAGTGAAGTAGGTGAAGTCTAACTCCAACAATATCAATCCATTGCATTTCTAGCCTTTACCATTTTCTAAAGTCTTCAAATATCCAAGTTCAATTTTAATTATTTATGAAATATTTACTTTCTTGCATATAAAAACCCAAATCATGAATATATTCATTAGTTTAAATTAATCACTAATTACACAATTATTTAGTATACACGAGTCTCTTGAGAAACGATATCCCGGTCTTACCAGTTACTACTTGCATGACTTGGTACACTTGCCAAAGTCTTAACATCTGTAGAGAGGTAGGGAAACCTTCTCGCTTGATGAGTTTGGTTTCACTAGACAATTTTGGTCTCAATGAATATTGTGTCAAATACGAGTTTGACAAAAAGACAAAAGAGACTTGTGTATTAGAGGAAGTTATCTTGACTAAATTAAAAAAGTTATAATTATAAAATATTTTATAATACTATACACATTTATAAGTTATTAAATAAAATATCTTTATTTAAACAAAAATGTAAAATGACTTTTTAAAAGAAATAACATAAAAATATTTTAAATTTTTTTTATTATAGATAAACTCTAAAATATATAATTTGGGAATTAGTATATAACCATTTTTTATTATTCATTCTAAAAATCTCTTTTTTATTTTTCATTACAAAAATTGCATTTCAAAAAAATAAATAAAAAAATAAAACCCATTTCTGAACTTTCTCGAGGTGGGAAAAATGGGCCATGTTCTTTTCTAAACACAACTTTGACAAATTTAGTTGAACAAATAATTAAAATGTCAAATATTAATAAATGCATATTATTATATATCTTCTCACATCATCTTCACAAAATCCCATTACCTCCTCCACTTGGTCCACTCGCTAAATAAATCCATCCCAAAACTCTCATTACTTTCCTCCATTATTTTTATTTTACTTTTGTAAAGAAAATGTTGTGAAAGTGGTGTAATTTTTAAAAATTTTAAAATATCCACATAGTAAAAATTATATTTAGATTGATAAATTTATTATGAAAAAAAAAATAATACTTCAATACATAATTTTAATTTTTTAAGTAAGCTGAATTAGTATTTTTTATTACAGAAGTGAAATTACGTTCATGTAAAATTATGTTATCAAACACAACTTTAGTTAAAAAAAGAAAAATGAAGTCATACCAGCAAATACCACACTACCTAGTTAAAAGGATAAAAATTAAGTCATACATTTGGATTATGTTTTATTGAGGAGTCATATATTTAAGCACAACTTATTCTTTTACGATTAATTTTTTTAAATTTATCCATTTTAGTAAATTAGAAAAACAATTACACCATTTTCATAAGACATCCTATGAAATAATAGGCAAAAAAGGGTTTCCCCAAACGTAAGGTATTTTAACATAATTTTGAATAGTTAAAAATCAATTTCTTATGCTATATTTTAAAGTATTATTTTTTAAATATATATTTTTGTTTAAGAGACATGGAATTAGAATATTTATAATAAATTATAGATTGTGAGAAGAAGATAATATGGAGTCAGAGAAAACAGGTGGCTCATGTATTGGGCCACAAACCCGACCCATGCAAAGCCCAAGAAGAGAGGCCCATGATGGAGTTGACTTGCGAACGAAGGTGGTTGTTGCAGGCATCAACAAGCATCTGTGAGGGTGAGAGAGAAGGGAAAGGTAATGGATTCAGAAAACTGGAGACACTCTTTTCTCTACCTCGCCTTCGTCCTCGCAATCCTTCACCTCACGCAAAACTTCCTATCACACTTCTTCATTGGCAACGAAACGGTGCGCATCAAGAAGAACCCCAACCTTCCCCTCCGGTTCTCTTCTGACGGTACCTTCAAGATCCTCCAGGTTTCTCTATCTCTTTCTCTTTGTGCGTAGAAAATAGTGTAAAACCGCTCTGTTTAACTGTTCATCGTGTTCTCGTTGAAGGTGGCTGATATGCACTATGGCAGTGGAAGCCTAACCCGTTGCAGGGACGTGCTACCTTCTGAGTTCGAGTTTTGTTCAGATCTTAACACCACTCGGTTTCTGAAGCGAATCATTCAGGCAGAGAATCCGGATTTTATTGCCTTTACTGGTACTTCCTGTTTTCTTTCTTTTTATATCCGTGGGTAAAAGGGGATTTTGAGAGCTTGGCAAAAAGTGGAAAAGTGTTATTATGGTGAGATTGCACGTGATCAATTTTGGTGGTTTGTAACGGTAATTTGGTGAGTGTTATATACAAAATATCGGTATCCATGTTTGGATTTTGGGAGTTTTAGAAAACTAGAAAGGAAATTCTGAGTGAACAGAGCAGATATACTATTGCATTTGACACACAATCCACGTGAATTTGGTAATATTTTTATGGTATAGTAATCCTTAACATGAAATGGTTATAATGTTAATGACTCTTTAAATACTTGGTGGTAGTATAAGAATAATAATGTTCTTTAATACATACTAACTCACAATCCTTTATTTTTTTACATTATCTTACTGTTCTTTATTTTCTAATTATCATTTCTAAGACCTCCCTTAATTAGAAAATCCACAACAGCCTTTCTCGACCCCAAGTGTTACTATCAATCTTCTAGAATCTTCAAACTCGAAGGTGATTGTAAGGGAAATATATGTAACTTTATTTTGTGTCTTCACATGAACCAGTTCCACATTTTTTTTATAGTTTTTTTCTTACACTTGAAGGCCCACTTGGCTCTAACTGTTTCATACTTACATCGAGTTTCCAGTGCTTGTCCTCCACTCATTGCCTTCCTGTTGTCAGAATCACTCCGCAACACCCTTTCTCTGTCTTGCTATAGCCTCTTTTGTCTACGTTTCTGATCTCATTTCACTGTTCCAATGTACTTTGGCGGTGGGACACGCTCTTAGAGAAAATTCTTCCTAACAGACTAACCATGATATGGTCTCACACATGGCAAAGACTAGGGCTGCAGTAGAAGAAGTTAAAAAGATTTCTAGTGACAGACTCATTAGAGAAACTCAACAAGAAACCTGATAGATATTGTATGGTCTTTATTTTGAGAAGGAGCCTACATTCAAATTCTGATTATGTTCATGATCAGATTCTACCTAGTGATCAAGTCACTTCTATGGATGGTTTAATTACTAGACTCATCCGTGCACCTAACTTGATGAAAGATGACAATCAAACTAGAGTTATTGAAACTTCTGCAATGTATCTAAATTTGAAAAATCAGAATCTAATTATTTTTTTTATAAAGAGTACCAAGAATTTTTGAGGTACAAGTTTGAGAAATCAATTAGTCAAGGTTAGTCCCCTTCGATGCTAAGTGTGTCAACTGCATGTATTTATCAATTGGTGGAAGGTCATGGATTCTTGATTTAGATGCCTCAAACCATATCTATATTAACATTTCTTCATTTTCCTCCATTTTTTACCCTAATATTTTTAATAAACAATATATATGATCACTTCTGCGTCTTTTTAATGATCTTGTTATCTTTGACTTTTCTCTCCTCCATTTTCTTTCAAAGAAACTTTGGCAATGAGGACTTTCTCCAAACGCTAGTCATGCTATTTTTGAATCTTTCTTTCATACGTCTGAAGTGAACCCATCAACTAGTTTGTGGTCATCAATTCTAAATTTTTTGACTCTTCAATTGCACAAACAACAAAAAAAATATTTTCCTGGTAAAGAAGAAACGATCGTCTCTATAACACAATCATCTTCCATATCACAACGCTTCATTTAGTTCACAACCATCATCTCTCTATTGCCAAAATTTGAAATTGGCTCAGATTCTTTTATACACACAAGGATTCAAACACTCCATATGCACATCTTTTCCTTGCCAACATCCTGAAGAGGGCTCTTCAAATTCTCCTTAGCTTGTTTGCAAATGGACGCATTGCACACCATCTCAAACAAGACTTCGTCTAAGCCTTGATAAATGAAGGTAAAGGGTTCTTGATCCTTCATCTTCATCTTGGACAATGTACCTTCTTATTTGGTGTCAAATTATTCAAATTTTCGTGTTGGGTAACCTTTCTCCACAACCTCCCAAGCATTTTACGAACCTAGCAAGCCCTTTATATGACGAAACTAATTATCAAAATTCCTATTGGTAAGGGATGGAATCGAAACAAGTTCAAGACATTGCTTCAATGATATCAAATCCCGGTGACATGTTTTCGAATTGTGAAACAAATTTTGATTATGATTTCAAATAAAATATAGGATGTCTCCATGAAACTTTTGTTGTCAGTTGCCATATGGTACTGAACAGTATTTCTTTGGTCTTTTAATTATGCAGTATTTCCCATGAGTTTTTTCCTTTCATGTTCTACTGCCTAATTAACATGGATTCAGTTCTTGCAATTAGGAGATAATATTTTCGGATCAAGTGCACCTGATGCTGCAGAATCTCTGTTTAGAGCCTTTGGTCCTGCTATTGAATCAGGACTTCCTTGGGCAGCAGTTTTGGGAAACCACGACCAAGAATCAACGATGAATCGTGAAGAGTTAATGTCCTTAATTTCCCTTATGGATTATTCAGTTTCAAAAATCAACCCATCAGATGATGATCCAACTAAAGGTGGCTTGAAGACTAAAATTGACGGATTTGGGAATTATGACCTAAGAGTGTATGGTGCCCCAGGGTCCATGTTGGCAAACAGCACTGTTTTGAATCTTTTCTTTCTTGACAGTGGAGACAGGGCTGTTTATCAGGGAATTCGAACTTATGGATGGATCAAGGAGTCTCAACTTCACTGGCTTCGTCGTGTTTCTCAAGAATTCCAGGTAACAACAAAATCTGAATATTGTCGGTTGGTAATCAAACTAATTTTGGCTATTATTTTGAAGAGACTCAATATTACCTGTCTATACTTCAATTTTGACATGCTGCATGCTCATGATTGTCTTCGTTGACTTATATTTCTCAGTTATTTTCTGCATAAAAATACAATCTTCATAATGTTTTCCTTTTCTTTCTTTGGTAGTGATTTCATAAGTTTTCAGTTTTTCTACAACTATATATGGGAAGTGTGAGAATTTTGTGGATACTACATACACGAGCTTTGTTAAATAATATTTATTTAATTGTAGAGTAGAAAAGTGGCTCGAGGGGAATAGAGCAAAGTGAATTGTGGGTAAAGTATATTGATGCATTTATTAGTTTTGCATAAATCACTAGGTGGAAAAAACTGTCTGTCGTCCTTAGGAAAGTTGCAGAATAGCACAGGCATGTCAGATAAGGAATCAATTTCTGCCTTGAACACACAAGGGTCATAATTGCACAAAATCTTACTAAAGTAACTACATTTGTTTCTATAGTTTCACTCTTCTAGGAATGAAATGAACAACAACAGAGTTTTCGATAGCTAGCCATGTTTAACTTGAAATTGTAATAAATATCCGAGAAGAAATGAAAATATTGGGTCGGGGCTGGCAGCAATGATCACAATAAGATGAATATTTTTCTCTTTAAACATTCAAATTGTTTAAATTACTGACAGTAATGAAAGTAATACATGTAATCAACCTCTTCAAATTAATGAACATTTAAGCTTGGGTTGAATGTAATGAGAAAAATTTTAGTTCTCTTGGCATTTTTCATGCAATAATGCAATCGCGCACTTCTGTTATTCTTAGGATACGGCCTTTCTATTCCCTTGAGGGAGGTTTCCCAGATGTAGACCCCATTAACATCTTGCTGGTCACACACTAACAGGGACAAAATCAAGATTCTCTTCATTCTACTGATGGTATTTCCACAATTAATCCCCCCGCACTTGCATTTTTCCACATCCCTATCCCAGAAATTCCCGAACTGTTCTACAAAGAGATTGTAGGCCAATTTCAAGAGGCTGTGGCGTGTTCAAGAGTGAATTCGGGGGTCTTGCAGACCTTTGTCTCCATGGGAGATGTGAAGGCTGTGTTCATAGGCCATGACCACACCAATGACTTTTGTGGAAACTTGGATGGCATATGGTTTTGTTATGGTGGTGGGTTTGGATACCATGGCTATGGGAAAGCAGGGTGGCCCAGAAGAGCGAGGATCATACAGGCTGAACTTGAGAAGGGAAAGAATTCCTGGATGGGCGTGCAGAGAATCTTGACTTGGAAACGCCTTGATGATGAGAAGCTGAGCAAGATTGATGAACAAATTCTATGGCAGGTTAGATGACCATGCTACTATCACTTCGTTGTTCCACGCACACGATGCATATTGTGTCATTTTGTTGTTCATGGTATTATTAGCCGTATTATTAGCCTTAAGCTGTCTTTATTTCACTTTTGTTCATTTATAATAAAAGTTAATTTTAATGTTACCTATGCATTTAATATTATGATTAATTTTCAATAATTTTGTATATTGAAAGTGTTTAACTAGTATACGTTAACTTATTTATTCTTTTATTCCATCCCTTTATTCATTGGATTCTAATCTCATTTCACTTTAAAATCCTCATCGTCATCTCGAAATGCGTGTCCTTGAAAAAACTGTAACTTTTATTATTGGAAGAGAATCCTTTTATTGTAAGAGCAAGTCTCGGATACTTATTTACTATACAAATTTAAGTAATATGTAGATTTATGATGTGTACCTATTCATATGTACTTGGACTTATTATAATTAATTATTATAGACAAACCAGTTAGTAATTACTTATAACCTAATAATTTAACTATTATGTAGAATAAATCTACATTAAGGAGACACACTTTAATTCACTCAGTTTTTTTCCCACTATTTTCTTGTTCATCTATTAACTTGTGTATCTGTTATATACTTATCAATTTATGAAGTCGAGTCCCTAAGGCTCTGTTCACTTGAGTGGATGGGTTTGAGAGAGATGAAATGAATGAATTTGAATAGATGTAAGAGTAAATTGTGTGTTGTTCTTTTTAAGGGATTTAGAAGTGATTGTGAATGAATTTGAAAGTAAAATTTGTGAGAATTTGTGAATGATTTGATTGATGTAATAGATTAAAAAAATGTTTTAATTGATAAAAAATGAAATATTACCATTTTGTCCTTAACTATAAAAATAATTAAAAATAAAATATATTATTATTATTATTATTATTATAACATATGTGCATATTTATATATTTTTTTCAACATTCTTTATTTGAATATTAATGAATTAAGAATTATAAATTATATAATATATATGAAGTAATATGAAAAGCAAAAAGGTAACTGCAGTATAGAATAAATGAAGAAATATAAGTAAAAAAATAGGTTAAAAAGGTTATTATTGTAATTTCATGTAAAAAAACTTATCTTTCTTTGCATATCTCCTCGTTAGTGCGCGGAATGAATGAAATGCTATATCCTCCCTTTCCCTACTTTCACATCCACCTAAATTGTTGAAAACGAACACAACAAATTAAAAGTTTATTGATTTGTAATCTTATAACCAAATTTTGTTTATATTTTAAAACTATATATATATATGTTAAAATGAAGCAATTTGATGAAATTTTACCACCCACATTTTCATATATAAAGATATAGAACAGAGTAAATTAATAAAACTTACTCAGAATTTATTCACTTAATGTGATAATAATTCATTAAGAGTTTATTTATAATTATGTTTTCTACAGCAGAATCTAAAATTCAAGTGGCGTCTTATGTAGCATTGGACTTTTTATTAAGCAGACATGATGAGGATGAGAATTGGGCCAAGGTCGGCTTTTAAGGTCTGGCCCAAAACCAATACACTCGTTCAAAGTTAGAAAATAGATAATTTGAATTTGTCGAGGGAACAACAAACAACAACAAAAATGGCGGCAACCAGTGATGAAGAAATGGAGTCACTTCTCTCCGCATTCGATCAGATCTACGAGGTTTTAGTAAAATCTGATATTATTATTGATTTTCAATCAGCAGCAACGATTAATCCTAAAACATTTGATTTTTTGTTCGTTTTTTAATTTTGCGTTAAGTTGTTCAGGATGCTAAGAGCGGCATTTTGGAGATGCAGTTGCTGCAATCCAACTACAACGCAGAGTTCAAGATGCGTGAATCACTCCAAGTCGCTTCCAATGCCCTCAAAGGAGGTTCTTAACTATAATACACATTAAAATTTTCATGTTTAGTAATTTTTGTGCTGAATTTGTTTTGTAGTGTTGCAGAAAATGACAGATTGGCAAAACTGTACTCGGAGTCCTTGAAGAATCTAGCGGATCAGGTACTTTGATTGCAGAATTTTTTGATGACCTAAATTGTGATTACAATTTATATTTGGAATCATTTTCTGAAAACGTTGATTTAAAGTAGAGTATGTTGTGACGCTACAGCTTGATTACCGTACAAATTGCCTGATTTTGAAAGAAGAATTGGAGAGAGCAAAAACTGAAGTTTCGCTCAAAGAAGACGTGAGTTGCTCCCAGTTTTTTGTTTTCTTCCTGCTGTGTGATTTGATTGTGAAAGAGAATGTTACAACGCGGTTGTATGATATGTTGTGGTTTTGAGAATTAGTTCGGATTTTGTGTTTGGAGCAGGGACATAGGAAGGATACGGAATTGCTTAGGCGAGACTTCGAACAACAAATTGCGTGTTTGGAAGCTCAAGTTAAGTGAGTATATATTGAAGATTCAGCGAAATTTGAGTGGTTAGCTAAATTAATTTTTCAGATATATTTATCCTTGAAGGATGAAAAACTACATATATGGTATCTATATTCAGGTGTTGAAACGTGATTTGATATACTAATGCAATAAATAAATCACAATCATTAAATAAAGTATATGAAGTTTCAATTTTAATTTGTTTTACATATCCATGTTTACTAGATATTAATATTTTAAGATACTTCACCAACACACGTAATGAACTATCAAAACATATAAACACTGACAGTCTTATTTATTTCCCTCGTCAAATATAGATGATACTTCATTGACATGTGTTGATAAAATATTCAAACTTTATCTGAAAACAAAAATTACAAGAACGACACAAGTACTTGATATAGAAATATATAAAAATTGTTTCTTCATAAACTAGAGGGTAAAATTGTTTTTCATGAATTATTTTAAAAAAGTAATGAAATTGACAGTTTTATTCTTATGTGTAAATAACAAAAAGTAATGTATCCCAATAATAATTTATATTTTCTTATTTGGACAATATCTGAAAAATACGATTTTAATTTAGTATATATTTATTATATTTAATAATATTTACGTATTTTATATATTTTTTGAGATCGTATCATTGTTTCATACAGGCTTATCATATCCATGCACAAATAAGTCAAACTTCGTGTACATCGAATTATCTAAATAAAATATGAATTAGTTGATCTGCATCCAATTATTCTAATTTGTTGACTGTCTAAACGAGTGAAAATTTTGACTCAAATTGAGAATTGCAATTGGGAGTTGTAAGACAATCGAACATGGTTAATTGTTGAACCCAAATTATTCACAGATTCACGACATCATTGATATGGGGATTAATTTAACCGAATAAATCCACATTTGGGGTCTTTCATTATAATTGTCACTGTTCAGGGACCATATGAACTTTCAAGCACTAATTTATTTATTTGAAAAAATGTGCCAATCACTGAACTGAAAGTTTTGTTCTGTTGATGTTCATTGGGGTGACCTTATATCAGGGAATCTCTACACGAGAAAGCAACATATGAAGCAACTATTAGCCAACTCCATGGAGATTTAGCTGCACATAAAAGTCATATGCAGGTTCTAGCAATGAGATTGGACCAACTGCATGTTGAAGTGGAATCAAAATGTGAGGCACTTTGTTTACCAATAAATGCATGAATTTTCTTTGCCTCAAAGTTGAGATACATCTATATGTAGGTCATGTGGACTGAAGATTTATTTGTTCTGTTCATCATTAATCATCTGACAGATAATTCTGAGGTTCAGGACTTGAAGGAATGTCTTGCGGTTGAGCAGGAAGAAAAAAATGAATTAAACAGAAAAATCCAAAATCTGGAAAAGGAATGTAAGGCTGATTTTATTCCCATGTCTCTATTCTGTTCAATAGCAGTTTATTGTTATATATTGAGCATATTTTGGTCTTATATTGCCTAAAAATAAGTGGGAAGCTTTTCTGAACCTGCAGTACTGATTTGTAAAGCAAAGCTGGTGGACCAGCAGCAGGAAATGACCGCAAATTGGCATGTGGAAACGCTTAAACAGAAAATCATGAAACTGAGAAAGGAAAACGAGGTCCTGAAAAGAAAGTTATCCCATTCAGAGAAGGGCAAGTAATGCAGGGAAACTGAAGCTTACCAGCAACTTTGAGTTCACAAGGACAAGGTATCTGATACTAATTGGGTACTGTACTTTCTAAGTGACAAAGGTTTACTCTATCAGGGTTTCACAATATATAGGAAAAACCACATAATTATTATTTGTTTTATGTGTTCAACTGAACCAGGTTAGTCTAGAAGTCAATACCATTTACCATCGTACTTGTCAAATTTCAACGTAGTTTAACCTAAAATTTGATTAATTTTAACATAATTACATTGTGAAAACTTAAAACTACTTTAAGACAGTTTCTAACTGATTAATTTAAATGTTCAGTAATCATTATTTAAAAAAAATGTTTAAAAAATTAAATTATATTTTAGAGAAACTTATAAAAATAAATAAATTGGAATTGCTTATTGAATTTGAAAAGAAAAATGATGGAAAAAGTTTATTGTGTTACAACCAATATGATTTACCACACTTTCAGTTTTTGAAAATTCTTGTCAACGAAGTGCTAAGTTTTAATATTTTGGAAGAGTACGGTGTAATTTGAAGTTTGAAGTTAAAATTGAATAAAAATCAATAAATTAAATAATATACAAAAAAGGACTAGCTTATTTTAAAACTTTAAGTTGAAAGTAGTGTTATCTTATAGTAAACAGTTAATCACTTGTTGGTAATAACAAAATGTTTTATCTTTTATTTTAATTAATTAATAATTATAAAATAGTATTCCTTATTTTTTAATACAGGAAAAATACTATCATTAAAAATAATAAAAGACAAGTATAATTATTAATAGAGCAAATATGAGAAGATAGATTTTTCATATTAATAATATCTTAATATTTTTTTTCTTTAATTCACGATAGAATGTTATAACATGTATGTACTTTTGATTATATCAATTTAACTGTCATTTATTTCCTCATGTACAGCAGATTTACGTGCAAGTTGTGTTTTTTTAATAAAAAACATTGATTTGACAGAAAATAAAAATATTTCAAAAGTGATTTTATGAGTGATATAATTCATAAAGTTGAAGTATATATATACCTTAATTTCTACGGTAACTTTTCAACATTACTGGGAGAAAGAATAGTCCATATATCACATCAAGAAATTAACCCTATGATCGATGTTTGACAATTGACACGATGGATGATGTGAGGTCTGTGAAGAAAACTCAGAAAAACATTTTCGGAATATGATGGTCGATGTTCAGTGTGTGTCACGACCCAAAGCAGCATATGCATAAAAGTGTCATCTTAATGGGTGTCAAAAGCTGAGGCCCAAAGCAGAAGTTTTATCACACCACCACCAAACTGAAGCCCAGAAAAGTTCATAACTTCTTCTCATCTCTACACTAACTGCTATTGCCAACATTTCTAATTAATTCGGTGGGGTGGACCTTTTGGTATTCAGATTAAATCATGCGTCCTGGTAGTAGTAAACTCCAAAGAAAAACAACCATGGAGAAGAAAAAGAAAAATACTTTTATGTTTTGTTTTAACATGTGTAAGCAAAATTACTTTGGTACATCGATACAACAAATGATCATGCTTGTTGCAATTGTATTGTTTTAAGTCGATTATATGAAGTTGCATTTTTTTTTTATGTTGGTGATTATAATCATTTTAACAAGTATGAAGTTATATTATTATTTTTTTCTTTCTTAATTGTTTTTTTTTATGATGTTGATTTTCATGAGTTCCAAATTGCAGGTTTATTTTGTGCTATATATAAAATACCAGAAGTATCGAAAACACACCCTTTCGTACGAGAGGGCAAACTCAAAAGAAGTAGACACAAATTTTTTATGACATGAAATCTTAACATAATTAATTAAATTTTTAACAAATTGTTACAATAAAAAAGAAAATCGCATGTTTATTTTTGTAACATGACTACACATATCTATCCTCTATTATTATTGAAGTGTGAAAAAGAGAATCTAAATCCATTCTAATAGACGACGACAACGATAACAGTTGTCACGATTACTGTTGTGTCGATTATTAACGCTGCAAAACGTACGTTTGAAGACAGACAGAGCAGATTTACGAGCAATCACTAAAACCATGATTGCTGTTCACCCTTCTTTTCAGCCTTAATTATTCACTGTTAATGTGTCTTAAAATTAATTAATGCACGTGCCCTTGTAATTAGTCACTTAAACATAAACATGCTGTTGTTGATGATGCATTAATCAACATTTGGCACTGTTCTCACAGTGAGAGTGTGAGAAAGAAAGAGAAATTAATAGAGAAGAAGAAGATGAATGAAATTCATTCCTTGATTCCAACCAAAAAAGAATAAAGAAAGTCGATATGAAAGGGTGTTAAAGCAAGCCATGCATGCCCACCAACTCAGCTGCAATGATGACACCAAGAGTGGAAGTGGAGTCTTTTAAAAGGGAAAAAGCTTCTATCATTAATTCAATACCATCTCCTTTCTTAAACTTTCCATGCAAATCTCAAACCAGATACCATTATTATTCATATTATATTTCCCCCTTCACCACCAACAACAACCCTAGTTGCTTGCTTTAAATCACACATTTTTCTTTTCTTCTTTTTCATTTTTACAGTAAATATAACACTTTATAAACTGTCAAAAATGAATTCTATTTGTGAAAACATGTGAGTTAAAAAAAATGAAGTTGTTGATGAATGAATTAATGGCAGTGTAAGTTGTGAATACGAGGATGTTAAGGGGAAGAAAAAGAAATGGTGAGGTTTAAAAGAAGAGATGACGAAAGGAGGAAAAAGTGTGAAAGTAGAATCTAGTCCTATCTCTTGAGAGAAGTGATGGGTTTGGCACTGCAAAGAGAATCCATGTTGGAGAGAACTTGAAAAGGCGAGCCACAAGGAGGGGTTGGTGTCGGGCACGCCTTCTTCAAACTTCAAAGGAAAACTTGTTTCTTTCTTTCTCTCTTTCTTCTTGCATCAGACATACCCTAATTCTTAGTGGCCGCTCACCATTGGCTTCATTCCCTTTGGCGTTTTCCCATGTTCCCTTAAGTCACACCTTATTCTCTTCTCTCTCTCTCCAAAATTTGTTTCAGTGTGCATGCAGTGATCTTTCGGGTATTAACACTCAATTCTATGACATCTACACCAAAACCAAACCTTCCCTTCCTAATAATCCTATAACCCCTTTTGCCCATTCTTTCATTTTATCTATGCATGCGCATCTATCAAGGATCACACACCTAAAAGATCCAGTTTTCTTACATATATATATATATATGAATGAATATATACTAAAGGGTATGTGTATTATTATTATTATTAAAGACATGAAAATGTGAAGATACGAAAGGCTTTTTCCTGATTTGATCCTCAAACCAATGATTTAATAGCATTTGTTATTACTGAATAAAGCGGGTTCAAAAAAAGGTGTAAAAGGGAAATGAAGCTTTTTGACCATAATAGTGGGTGCGTACACCAGCAACTTTATGTTCTTAATCTCACATCATATATTGTGGCTGCTAAGCTTTTTCCTCCCAGTTATTATATTGCGTACATAAAAGTGGTGTTTCTTCATCACCTCCATAACGACTCAAATCCATCCTTTTTTCTTTTCAAGGCTAAGACTACACTGCACTTTATGTGGACCACTTTTTTAAGCATTCTAATTTGTAGTAGTCACCACTTTCAGACTTCAAAATAACAGTAACTAAACTCCGAGGCACCATCAACTGTTCTTTTCAAACTCCAAGTTTTCCCCTTTAAGACACTTTCATTCCTCTGTCACACATTGCAAAAACCAATTCTTCTTATCAAAACTTGAGCTTCCCCGTTTTCGCACCATATAAAGAAAAGATGCATATTAGCATGAGGAAAAAGCAAAAGGGGTTTTATGAATTTGTGCCACCACTTCTTTTATTTCTGCTTCTTCAATTTTATCACTTCATTCAAACAATATCAGAGCATGCTTCAAACACAATTACAAACCACCATTTAGAACGAACAACATTTAATATATATAGTGGTATGGTTATTCTTTTCAAATAATAACTTAAAAGTTGAACTCTATATATTTAACGTAATTCAGTATTTGGTTCTTGATAGTGTCTGTTGAATACCTTCTGGGATCACTTTTCATTCTCATGATGAAAAATATTTGGGCAGTTCTTAACAATGACTTTTGTTCCACCAATTATGATGCCTATCATGTATCCATCAGCTGCACATGTCTAAAGGAGTTTCAAAAGTATGTATATATGAAAAATATGACTTAAGAATCTCTTAAATGGTTTTGAATCAATCATTGTTTAAATTTCGAAACAGCTATGAAAATGAAGGAAGAGGACTGGTTTTAATTCCAAATTCCCATTCCTCACTGAATTTAAGAATTTAAAAAAAATCAAATGTTAATGAATGAGTGTTACGTAAAGTAAAGGCTATGCATGATTTAGATGGTTGGGAAAACCCATATAAAAAGTGTAAGCAGGTATGGATGATTGAGTTAGAAATTAGAATGGAGAAAAGTGAGAGACAAATTGAAACTTACATCATCAAGTCTCAAATGTTGTCTATGTCACTCTAAACAGTCCCAGATGTAAGGGACAGGTTTCAGCGTTTGGTTCAGTGACTTGAAATAGTTTCAGACATTCATTTGTACCATTGCTTACATATATTCTTATTCTCTCTGTCCTCTTCCTATATTGAATTCAAGTGAATAATATATACGGAATCTTTCAGAGATTTCATTCTCATCCTCTATACACTTTTTTCTCTTCTATTATATTCTTCTCATGCCCCACTTTCCTTTCACAATTTTGGATTCAGATCAAACTCACTCACAATGCTTCTTCAATCATAGTGCCTTCTAAATAACTCTTTCAAACAAAGGGAGACCTAAATTAAGAATTGTGAAGGGACAAAGGAAAAGTTGATAAAGCAAAATTGATCGTTTCAATCATGTATCCACTAAGAAAGAAGTGGAAAAAAACTACTATAAAAATGAAGAGTTGACTTAAGAAATAATTCAATAAGTCTATTGGGTGTATCAAGGAATTTGATAGTTATGTGTTATTAGAGAGTTTGCAATTTTGTTCAAAAATTGTATGAATAAATTTGTAATTTTCATAAAAAAAAATTATGAGAAGGTTTGCAATTTTTGACAGAAAAATTGCATTTTGAATAATAATACTTAAATATATGTAGATGTAGTCTTTGAAGTGTCCAATTACATTAAATTTATATTGTGCTTTCATTTTTGTTCTTGTTTATGGGTATGCTTCAATTAGAAGAAACTATTTTTTTCATTGTGTGATTCCAAATACCAAAGTTTAAGTTCTAATCAAGGAAGAAAAAAGAGCAAGTTGACATGATGATCAAAATCAACGTGTGTTGGGCCTTTGAGGAGGGGTTAATGCTAATGATTATTTCTATTTGAAAAAATTACTTTGTTGGTGCATGTGTGATTGAGTCCGACTTGATCAAGGTGGATGATGATGGATTTCACCTTAAGTATATAGGTGATCAATTAAAATGATGCGAAAGTTGTTCATAACGAATCTGATGTGCAAGGTGGTGAAGACTAATGATAGAAAGAATTGCTATTACCAACGAGTCAATATAGATCACCGTTGACAAAAGCAGTTCAAACATATTTATGGACAATACTTCATATGTTTTCAAAACATGAAGAAGAATGGATCACATCGAAGAAAACTGTTATAAACATAAAGAGTTGATTTAAGAGGTATCACCACAATTCAATAAATCTCTTTATGTATGGGAGACTTAGATAGTTGTATCATTAGAGGATTTCAACTTTGTCCAGAAAAATTATAAAAAGATTTACAGCAATTTTTGTCAAAAGAATTGTAAGAGAAGGTTTGCAATCTTTTCAAAAGAATTATACTAGTAGATTTGTAACTTTTGCTAGAAAAAATCAATAAACGTATACGGTTTTTGTTAGAAAAATTACATGAATAATAATAATAATAATATTTTTGTTAAATATTCGTGAATATTCATCCCATTTTATAGTACCTTTCAAATTGTCCAATTGATTAATTTTTATCAAAATATTCATAATATTAGTTCTCAATTTTAGAATATATATATATATATATATTTATATTGAATTGTTCTTCGTATTCATTGCACATGACTAAAAAATGTCAACTAAATGATTCCAACTTAAATTTTTTCCCCATTTAAAAATCTTAAATCCTAAACCATATTAATTATGCAGATGATTTACTTAATACTAATTATTTTTACTTATAGGTAGTTTTTGATATTTTTTAATTCTTATATCATAATTAAAATAAAATACATAATGACAAAAAGAATTAACAACATAGTTAATTTAATTTCAATGGTAGGTAGCTTCTAAAAGGTTGTTGGTTAACGAACATAAGTAATATAATTTGGTTGTGTGAGACACGAAAATAATCCATAAAGTCCAATGAAGATATGGACAAAAAATGGTGGTGGTGTCTATAACCATAACCATGTTGATGTGAGTTCCAACTATCATTTGTTGAATAATCTATACGATAACACCTTATCAAAAAATGTGTTCCTCAAACACAAAGCTAAATAAATGGAATGATTTAAATTAAAATGAAAGGGATGACTTTGCCACCAAAGGTACTCAACTATAGAGATGGACATTTGTTAAGAATCAAAATATGAGTTTAAGTCCCACATTAATTAGAAATAAGAGAGTAGAACACTATATAACAATAAAAGTCCATAAACTCATTGTTTTATTGTCTTAAGGTTTTAGGTTGAGAGTGGTATCAATGCTTTATGTGGTTAGACTCAGATATCATTGGTGTTGTATCTTCCCAGTAATACTCCTCTATAAACCTAACAACATTATTATTATTTTTTAAATGTAAATTTGGTAACAATATTTATTGGTAATTAAGATTTAATGGTTAATTAGTCCCTCCACTCCCTAGCTCTTTCTCACACAATTAAAATATCTCACATATAAATAACAAAAATATGTGACTGTATATTATAATTATAATTTTTAAAATATAGTGTCGATTAATTATAAGCCTTTTTTTTTTCCTCTGGAAGAACTTTGACCATCTGTGTTGTCCACCTATATATTATTCTTGTCTCTATGCTAACTTATTCATCTTTATTCCTTTCACAAAAATTAATCAATCATCTCATTGTCCTTTTTCAACGTTTTAGTATTCCTAGATGAGAGTGTTGTCATAGTTACACAACCCTTATCCTCACACAAACAACTTACAACTTTATCCCGTTCCACCTATCTTTAACAACTCTATATATCCCAATCTTCAAACACTAATTTTCTTGTAATAGCACCTGATTTCAGCGATTTTTATATAGAAAAAAAAAACATGAATTTTCTCTATAATTCATTAGATTGACATCACTTATGCTAGTCTATCCAGAGAAAAATCCATTGAAAAGATATAATATCGAGTTAGAAGTAGATTTTAAGTCTAACTCAATCCCATAAAATCAGCTTGTAAGGTAAGGTTTGCGCCTCACTTATATATTATGAAATTGTCTTATCTTTAATCAATGTTAGACTTCCAACAATAAGATCTGACTCCAATTTATATAAGAAATTGTATTAGTTCTAATTTGAACATATGTATGAGTTTTTATCTTTGTATAATACTATAAACTTTTTTTTACACAATATGTTAATTAGATTCACATTTCGATTTCTACGATAATAATAATCGTATTAGAAAATAATGAAAGATAATATTACGATTATCATCGTCTGATACTTGTATTGTATTAATTATAAGACCTTGTTGATTCATATTAAGCGAACATTTGCGAACATTGTTGTAACACACGTACTAGGGTTCATTCTTATACCTTAAAGTTGAAATTTGTGTTCAGTCATTGTTTTATGTTAACTAACAAATACAACATGTGGGGTTACGGATTTTTTTTATTTATTTTTTCATGTTACTGGAATGAACCCATTATTTACAAAGTGTTTCACATATGTAATCGAAAGGGAAAAGGAGAAAGAAAAAAAAGGAAATTGGTAGTAGAATGCATTAAAAATTAGGCATGAACACATTATGATTATAGATGCAGAAGAAAAAAACGAGGTGAGCGATTGGTGTATTCGAAAAGCAGCATTATTTTTGTGAAGATGATATTATTTGAATTTAGTTATTGAAAGGTCTATTTTGGTAGCAGAAAAGGTAGATGCAGAGTTTGTTTGTTGTGAGTAGTGTCTGACATATATTTTGGTAGGTTATAGAGTTATTTGTTGTGTTGTGTTGTGTTGGTGTTATATTTCAATCAATCATGTTTTGCTTTTTGTACATCAATTATCACCACTCTGCATATGTTTGTGACACCATCTTTGTGCTACAATTTATCTTTATGCATCTGTCAGACCAAAACCTTCTACAACTCTTAACCCTAAACATAACACACTCAATTCTCATTCTTTCCTTTCTTTCACTATAATCAATGTTGTCCAGAACATCATTGTTTATGATGTTCATACTCCCACACACACCACAAATTAAATATTCATTTATGTTTCTCATTCACACAAATCATTCGTAACTACATTTTCGGATGCAATATTGTTAAAAGTTATTGGATCTCTTAAAGTACAACTATAACTATAGACATTATTACAGAATTTAAGTATAGTCTAAGTTTCACATTAAATAAAAATAGAAAATTAAACACTATATAAGGATAAATGTTCATAAACTCATTATTTTATGTTTTTGAATTAAGAGCGGTGTTAATTCTTTAAGTGTAAGTTGAATTTATGTTCATATATAAAGATGTATTATAGTGTACTCCTAAAGTATTTTATATAATTATTAATTTCTTTATCTCTTTCTCCTTCACTTGTTCAATCTTATCTTTAAATATATTTATTTCTACAAATAATATTATTCTAACAACAAAAGTTTTTTATCAATCAAACTTTAAGTTATATATTTAATGTCAGAAGATGCAATGACAATATCTTTCTTAAAATATGATTTCTTTGTTAAGTTATGTTTTTACTTTCTCAATTTTAGAATAAATGGATATTTGTTCCTTGAATTTGAAAAAAAAGAGAGAGGATAATTTTAATATTTTTAATTTGAAATAAATATAATTTTAGATCTCCAAATATACCATTTAGTAATTAAAATAATTTGAAAAAGTTACTTCCTCAAATTTAGTGTAAATATTATTCGTTTACTATTAATCTATATTTTGCTTACTATTTATGAAATTGGAAAATAAACCAAAGTCTTACTTTGGACATTGTATAAAAAGTATAGCGCAGAACAGAAATAGATGCTTTTGATTGTTTCATGGAGCATTAAACTGTGTATTTTTTGGAACCCTTCATTGTTTGTATTTACATTTTTGGACAACTTTTTTTATTAATTATCACCACTTTTGTTATTGATGTATATATTATAGGTAAAGGGTATAAAAGAAAAAGGAAGAGTTTTTATAGGGATTAGTGAGCAAAGAGAGTGGCAGCAATGATGGTTTTGCATGTAATATAGAAACAAAGATTTTTTATATAACTTTTCCTTTTCTGTGTTTTCCTTCACTTTCTTTACTTTACAGTCACCACTTTAATCACTCTCTTAGAATTCAGTAACAAAAGCTTCTTCCTCTTTTTTCCTTTTACTCTCTCTTTCTACTACCATCTTCATTTCAATTATAAAATCATATATAAATTTAAATTACTTTTTTATTTTCTTGTTTCTTATTACTTTTATATTTTTTATATAATTTGTTTATTCTCTTATTTTTATAAGTAACTAGTTGAGAAAATTTTGAATAAATAGAAAATTTTTCGCAGTTACAATATTACTCCTTCTTATTTTCTTATTCATTATATAACTCTGTTAGGGCTAGAAAGAAACCTTAGGAGTTGTTGAATAATTTTTTTTTTCTATATTCAAGAATCATGTTATATTACCATATAATAAATAAACGAAGTTAGATAAAATGTAAAAGAAAATTCAATTCAATCATAAGCATGAACTAAATATATATATTGTTACGTTATAATTAAATACACTACATAGTAGAAATTGTTTCAATAAATAAATTTTGAATTAATAAAAAATAATACAAAAAATTGCATACTCACTGTAACGACTCAATTTCTTATTATACCACAGTATATAAAACGAGGTTCTTCCATTTGTATGATCATAATACAAAGGTAAATTCAAGCACAACAGAAAATAAAAAGTTAGGGTAAGTTAGAGACATTAAAATTTTACTGTGAATGTGATAGTATGACTATAATAAAATATCACACGTACAAATAATAAAAGATTAATTATACATATGTATATACATATTTAAGTCATTAGAAGAAATTTTTTTATTAACGATCAATTTTAATAACAATTTTAATAACAAAAAATTGTTAGTTACTATTAGATATCAATCTACAAAATAAAAAAATTATTAAATATTAAAATAATCACTATTATGAATAAAAAATTATAATTAGTCTCTAAAAGTTATCAAAGAAATTAGTTTATAAATTGGTCACCAAAACATTATCTACCAAGGTTTTGACTACCAAAATAATTAGTTTTTAAATTAGTTTCTAATTAATTAGTGATTAATTTAACCACCAATTTTAAGTTTTTATTTATAATAATAACTATTTTCGCAACCAATAGTTTTTTATTTTGTAAATTGGTATCTAAATTAGTCACTATACTAACATTTTTTTGTCACTAGAATTGGTTATTATTTAAGAGTCTTTTTTTTTTTGTAGTGAACATTATGGTCATAATAAAAGGTCTATCATATAATTGTATTCATACTTCATTTCTTTTAACAATTAATAGCTCAAACCATCTCATAACCTCACATGTCACATCACATTCTTTCATAATAATCATACAATAGACAAGACCTGTAGAGGACTAAATGTCACTACAAGAAAATCATGATTTACCTACCCATTATTACATACGAATATACCGTAGATAAATTAGACATTACATACGAATATTATATATTGATTCTAATATGTAGATAAATTAAATATTACATACAGATTTTACCTACCGATTACAATCTTTCAAAAAAATTAAGTATTACCTACCGATGTTATATATAGATTTGAAAAAAATATACTATTTAAATTATAAAGTTATGTTACATACTGATTTTACATACGGATTCATACAAATATTTTAACTTTCCCCCCCTTTCCCCCCTTTCCCCCTTTTCATCCATTGATTAGAGTTTTACAGTTTGAGTTTTCAATCTTTGGCTCTACTAACCTAATGATCTTCTTTAACTTTCACTCTAAGTATCTTTCTCTATATGAGTCCAATACTCAATCGTATCAAGATAGTCTTAACATGAGTCATTCCAATACACTTCACACATCTTTCATACATTAGCATTTCCACCTTGGAGATTACTAACTCTTACTCCAAACCACACAATCAACCAAAAAAAAGAAAGGTTTCGCTACATAAAGCAATTTCAACATACATAACATTCACACCTCTTCATTTTTCGTTTAGGATTTATCCGCTATTAAAATACAAAAAATCATATCAAAGTAATAAAAAAAGATGAAGAACAAGAACGAGATTGTTAAGAGAGAAGGCCGAGAAAGTTAAGAGAAAGAGTTTTTAGATAGATAATAAGTTTTGTATAAATGATTTCTACAATTGAAAAGTTAATTTATAGTTTGACCCTTTTAATAATAAAATATTCAAATATCTTTTTATAAAACATTACAGAATTTTGATTTTTTACTGAGTTTTGTGGTGTTATCATCTATATCTATTGTATATTAAAAATACAATAATGTTTTAAAACATCAAAATTAGTGTCTATCATTGTATTTTTGAAGATATAACAAATAAACAACATAGAAAAATCGGCCAAAAATCCAAATTCAACCTTGCATCTCTTAATTTCTCTTATTCTAGATCTTAGCAATAAAAATAACATTTCACAATATTTCTACACATTTTTATATATAAAAAAATAATGAAAAACCTAATTAGAAAATTATTCTTTGAAATTTTAGGTCCTAAATTGATTTTTAAAAATCAAACATTTGAATTTAAAATTCTCAACCTACTCTCAAAATCGGTGCACCTCTCGTATAAACTAGAATACATTCTTAATTAAAATAAGTATGTTTATTTCAGAAAAAAATGAACTCATTTTTATTGATATGAAATCTTCCTATATCTCTTTCACAAATTAAAAAAAAATAAAATCTACCAGATATGATTATTGGATTCAAATATAATATTAATGAAATTGGAATAGATGGATTTGAAAAAATGTACTGACATAATTAGTGAAATCTTAGTTATAATATCTAACAATGAAATAATAAAGTAGAAGTAGTACAGAATTTAAATTAAATTAGAAATTTTAGAAACTGTAGTCCACTCCTATTTGGGCCACACACTGTGCATCCCATTCAAATTCCAACATCGTGTCATTTTCTGTCAAAACTCTCGTCTTTTAATTGCCACCCCCAACTCTTTAAACAGATACACCTCTGTGTATATATATAATTTAAAAAAAAAAAATTAGTGTATTTGATCTATATAATATTCTGAAAAAAAAAATCATTTAAAAAATATTTAACACCCCAATATAGTGTCAATTTACAAGGAATTACAACATGTCAATTCATGAAAAGTATTTACTCAATCTGTAATAAAAAAAAATTATCTATTTTTTTTATATTATACATTAAATATCCATTTAAAAAATATTTATAAATTTTTTTAAAACTAACGAATATCTATAAATACTTGCATTTAAAAGATAATAAATTTTAAAATTTTAAAAATAAATTTAAATAAAATTAAAACAATATATAAATTATAATATAAATTAAATATGAATTAAATTTTAATTTTAATTAAATTTAACTTAATAAAATATAAATTAAATTTAAATTTTAAATTTAAATTTTATATAAATAATATATATCCGCCTCATCACACAATTATTTATAAGAATATTAAATTATTCATTAATTATTCAACATGCCTGAAATATCCTGTTACTAATTGAAATCAATTTAAGTGCCTTCATTGCAATCAATTAATAACTTATAAGCTTGTAACTTTGATCATCTTAGTTTATAAGCTTTCCACTTTGAATTTCTAATTTCAAACTTAAAGTTTTCAAATAGCTTAGTTAGTTTTACAACATACTTAAATTTAATTGCTCTATATATATATAATGTAGTTCTTTATGATTTTTCGACATTTAGTTAGATGCATAAATTATTTGGTAAAACTTTTCTTCTAAACAAAAATAAAATAAAGTTTTCACTATCAAAAGTATGGATAAATTAGTAGAGTTTAATTGTTTTCACTACAAGTGTAAAAACTTTTACATCATTAATAATAAAAGGTTATTGTCAGTGTATCTTTTAAATCATTATTATAAAATATGTGAATCTGAAACTCTTTTGTATCCTCAATATGCATATTCTAATTTTCTCATAATAATTTTTTTTTCTTCAAGTAATAATTTGTAGCATCTTTAATGTTCATATATTTACTAGGTGTGAAGAGGGAAAGATAATGCACTCTGTTTATATTCAGTAATTTGTTAAGAAAAATAACAAAAGATTAAATATGTTAAATTTTTACCCTTCCACCTCTATCAAAAGAATAGCATAAACACTTTTAGTTCTATGCTTGTCCAGTTAAAAATAGTACATATAAAGAGTTAAATTATATAATAGTAATATTATGTATATGAAGAATCCATTCTTATAGATTATATCTACATAATAGATTTTATTATTATAATAATGTAATATAATTAATTCTATTTAAATAATAATAATAATAATAATAAATAATAATAAAATATTAAAAAATAATCATAAACTTATAAAATACTAATAAATTTGTTTATAATAATAAATGTATTTATAATAAGATATTATTAAAAATAATAAAAATTTAGATAAAAATTATAATATTTATAAAATAATAAAAAATAAATTAATAATAATAATAATAATTAATAAACTACATTTGTAAAATAATGATAAAGTTATAATCTAATTTTCATTAAAAGTACTTTACAATGATGAGAACAATATTTTTTTTTATTTTGTAAATATAGAATTTTATACTTTCTTAAAATATAATATATCAATTAAATTAGGGTTAAATATGTTTTTTATCTCTTAACTTTCAATGAATTTTAGAATTAGTTCATTTCAAAATTTTAGACCAATTTAATTCTTCATCTTCTCAAAATACGTAGATTTAGTCATTTTAATCATATGCATTTTAGGATTGTATTTGGATTGTTTATACTGTTTGATACATTTTTACTTTAATGTTAAGTTAAATACTATTATGAAATGCGCTTGAAATATCAAATAAATTTAACAAAATTTGATTAAAATATTTAAATCTACGTATTTGAAAAGATGAAAGACTAAATTGGTTTAAAGTTTTGAAATGAACTAATTTCAAAATTCACTTTAAGCTAAGGGACAAAAATACATTTAATCCATTAAATTATACATAATTTTTTATTAAATTTTCATTCATTTATTTTCAATTTTAATTTTCTTTTCCTTAATTCAAACAATTTTTTGTTTTTTCACTATTTTTTTTTCTTTATTTTATTTTTCACTCTATGAGACGCACTCCCTAATCGAAACACACGTTAGATAAAATTTTATTACTTTTCTATAAATCTCTAGACATTTAAACCAATACAAAAAATAAAGATGACTTAAATATTTATTATCTTAAAAATAAAAAATAAATATGAGTGAATATTCCATGAGCTGGCTGAACATAAATGTAGAACTTAAAGGGTGTTGTATTTAGAGAGAAAGCATTGTGTCTCAACCTAACTGGAAAAACAGAAGCTTTATAAGTGCATCATGTTTCTTCTGAGAAGGTGGTCACACTGCTGGCCATTGTTACTTTTTACGATTTTATTTGTAAGATAATTGAAAATAAAGATTTGTAATTTACAATATTTTAGTTTTTATTTTATTTAATTTTTTTCATTGTTATTTATTATATTTTACTATTCAAGTAAATTCGAACTCATCCAAGATTTATGTCTCTTCCTTCTTTTCCTTCTATCTTTTTCTTTATTATCATGTTTTTTTTTGTTATTCAATGATTATTAAATTAATTTCTCAAAAATCATTTGTTACTCAACTATTATTAACTTTTTTTTTTCTCAAAAGCTATTTTTTGGACATTTAATGACGTTGGCCTTCGAAATCAAACGTCAAATGATGTCGGCGATATCCAACATCGGAGTCCCTGGTATCCGACGTTCAAGAATGTTGGAGTCTCCATTATCCAACGTCGAATTGCTTTATTCAACTTAAAAAAAAAACTCAAACCCTTTTTATTGCACTTTTCGTTGGCGCTCCTTCTTCCACAGGCACACAATAATGTAGACGAAGTTTTCGACCACCAAGAAAGATGATTTTTACTTCATTTAATTCAAATGGAAGTTGATTGACTACCTTGGTTCAAATTTTTTAGCGTTTTCACCGATTGTTTTGTCCAGATTTCGTGTGGCAGCAGCATCGATGTTGTGAAATTCCTCCAGTGACATTCAACAACAACGATGACGTCAACAACATGGGCGACTTGGACTATAGTGTCCAGTTTTTGCGAAACCAAAGCCAACTCAAATCGCGAAGGGGCGTGATAGAGGGAACCCAAACTGGAAGTTGTTCGCTTGTGATGATTGTGTTGACCAAAAATGGGAGAAGCTGAAGAGGGCGAAGAAGGAATAACAACGAAGTTTCATTGCTTTCAGGAGTCTCGTTTCGGTGTTGTGAACCAGTAAGGGTTCTTGGTGTTGTGAACCAATAAAGATTTCGAACTATCAGAAGCCCCTCGTAACACTTCTAGTCGTGTTCGTTGCCGCTTAAGGGGCGTCGGGTTTTAGTCCCGACGTCAATTTTATTGTTACTTGATATGATGAATGAGTTTGGAGAGACGTCAAAAGCAAAAAAATAACAGACGACAAAAGTCATTTTTGTGTTAGTGAACATTGTTGATTTTAGGTTATAATGATTTGGTAAAAAAAAAGTCCAAAATTAATTTGGATTCTTAGATATTGGGAAAGTCCAATTTATACTAACCTTTTACACGATAAGCTTAGGGTAATATACCTTTTGAAAGATTTTTTGGGTACGATATTTAATGTAATATACCAATGTAACCTCCACACAAAACAAAACTAACCTACACTGATTTCTAAACGAGTATTTAACATCTATATAGCTGTTCATATACTTTGTCAAAAAATGCAATGCTAATTTATATCGGAAACCTTTGTATCTTTTGTCACCATTTCGAAAATATGAACAAAATTTAAAACGTTATTGATTAACCTATTTCTCATTTCCTTTTTCGTTCATCAACTAACCAGAAAAAGAAAATGAGCACAAACAATTTTGTGTGTGTGGTAGGATCATACCCTTTTTTGGGTATGATCGCTTCTCTTTTTGGAACATAAAAAAATTGAATACCACTTTTATAAATTCCCGTCATTCTTTGACCGTTGTTATACATAAATTCATAAACTTTGATTCGCTATTTACTAGAAATTCTAAATGGGTTAACAAAAGAATAAAAGATTGATTATGATATTAAATATTATTTTGGTAAACTTAATTATTAAAGCATGAGTTTACTAATAAATAGGTGTAGGTAGGTTTAGGAAGCACAATCCCCAAGGAGAAGAATGTAAGTGAGAGTGGAGAAGTAAGAAAAGCAAAAGAGAGAGAGAATAGTGTGTGTTTCTGGGGACATTTATTGTATAAAGTAGCATGCTAGGTCTTCTTTTCTCGTCCCCAAAAATCTTTGATTCTAACTTTTTGAGTGAGGTGTGACTGGGAAATTGGTGAAATTGGGAAATTGCAAAAATCGAAGACTCTCTTTGCAAACTTGTGGGTTCCATTGTTTAAAATTCCCTCACATTCCCACTCAGAAAGGTGGATCATGTTCATATTTTGAATCCAACCTTTTTGCTACATCATCACTCATCATACAATTATCCATCTACCTACCTTTCCCATTTTTAATCATGTATTCATTACATTTATATCTCTTCAAACCTTTCCATCTCACCTCCATTGCTAAAGGAATCAAATCCAATCACTCTTCTTACTTAACTACAACTTTCACAAAGGATAGGCTTTCAATAGCTTCTTATAGATTAAACATATATATACATATATTTATTTGTTTAACTCTTTACTTCTCTAAATCATAAAAAAAAATTAAATATATTTTTGTCCCTTAACTTTTCAGTAAATTTTTGAATTAGTCTATTTTGAAACTTTTTACTAATTTAGTCATTCATCTTTCGAAATACATAGATTTAGTTCTTTTAATCAAATTTTGTTAAGTTTATTTGACATTTCAAACACGTTTCATAATAGTATTTGACTTAACATTAAAACAAAAACGTATCAAACAGTATAAACAACTCAAATACAATCCTGAAATGCCTCCAAAACACTAAATAAACCTAACAAAATTTGATTAAAAAGACTAAATTTGCGTATTTCGAAAGATGAAGGACTAAATTGGTCAAAAGTTTCGAAATGAACTAATTCCAAAATTCACTGAAAGTTAAAAGACTAAAAACATATTTAACCAAAAAAAAATTAACAACTAAATTTTCACAATTTTCTTCTATAATTTGAGATGACATCTTTTAAGTGACTTTTCATTTTTTACATTTTTTGTTTCTTTATATTTCAAAACCACTTAAAAAATATCACCTCAGATTATAAAAAAAATTGTCAAAATTTAATTATCGAAATATTATTATCTAAAAAAAATTGAAACAAGAGTTGTAACGTCCCAAAACTGAATAACCTCAATTAATAAAACATCACATACATGAATAATCAGAGAGTACGGGGTTTAGGGTAAGAGTGTATACAATACGTCCAAAATACCCGGATTACAAGAAAAGGGCCCCACATGGCCCAACCAGAAATATACTGAACAACATAATTAAGAAATATTATGTCTTGTTTGTCCAAGAAAAACATAAATAATAAAAAAATAACCGGTAATGGGCCCCATAGTGGGTCCAACACCTGTCCAATGCGTCAAGCCACAACATCTCCATTACCATCACCACCGCCAGGAGTTCTCACATCTGCTCACATCAACAAGGTTGATGATCATCGCAAAAGTAGAGTCCACACATAACACACAAGCAAGCAAAAGGGTAAGCTAGCGAAAAAGTCGTCATATCATACACTCAAACATACCATTCACATTCAAACATACGTACCAGACACCCACATGTGAAGTACTCATCCATATTAAAACCTAAGACTTGACTATCCGGATATGTACCTGAGGCACCACCACGTGACAGTGGAACTACGTCCTAGCATTGAGACGTCACCGTGAGGCCTTCACGGAATTACACCCTTACAGGAGGCACCACCACGTGGCCTTCGTGGAATTACGCCCTGGCCCTGAGGCACCACCACGACCCCCCGTGGAATTACGTCCGTTTGTCGAGGCACCACCAGGGACTCCCCTTAAGAGGATCCATGGAATTACGTCCAACCGATGAGGCGCCACCAATATCTCTCATTACAAGAGTTATGGAATTATGCCCTACCCATACTTTATACATGTTCCACCCACCAATCAAGAATTTCCCCATAACATAGATATCATGTATAATTAACAATTCATACAACTCATGCTTTCCAATTCATACCCAATACATAACATGCCATTTCCATTTCAAATGTAACATATTAATCATGCCATCATCACACAACCCATCTCGTAAAGCATATGGGATCAGATAACAAACTACACATAAGCTAAACACTCAACAGCAACATCAAAACCTGCCCACTGCCTCGCCCAAGCTAGCAGGGCTCGCTTAGGCGAGAGGGACCTTCTCGCTCAGGCGGATCCCATCTTGCCTAGGCGAGATTGCGACGAGGGGCCAGGTGACTCTGCGAGGTCTCGCTTAGGCGAGTTCCTTCTCGCCTAGGCGAGAGCACTCCTCGCTTAAAAACAACACAAGTCGCCTAGGCGACGATTCGTGCAACAAAACCTGGGCGAGCCTCTAATAATCTCGCCTGGGCGAGACTAGCTCGCTTGGGCGAGAAAACCAGCACTCGCCACTGATCTCCTGTACAGTAGCTAAAAGCACGAATCAAACATGCTTTAACTCAATCCAACCGAACACAACAACAACCAAACCACGCAGACACGAAAGGATGACAGAATAGCGAAGAAAAACACAAAGAGTCGAGGGTCCTAGCTTCCCTTACCTTGAATGGGAGCACTGAAGTTCACTGAGAAGGGGATGGTACGGCGACCCAAACCAGCGCAGTAAAACTGGAAAACAGATGTATTACCGAATGAGACCTTAGAGTGAAACAACGGTTGATCGAAGAATGCCCTAGCAGAGCTCTACGTTCGGCTGCAAGGGGGTAGGGGAACAATCTTCTCTGAAAATTAGCAGAATGAGGCGTTAGGGTTAGGTTTGGGTATTTTTGGGCACTTCTTAGACTGGCCTTAGGCCCAACAGATTGGGACAGTTTCTTAGTTAATAGGACAGGAAAATAAATGGACTTTACAAGAGCGATATTTGTGTGTAGTTTCTTTGAATAAGAAATATTGATAAAATATAACACTAAAATATACATAAAGATCTTAACGAAAAAAAAAGAAAAGAAAAAAGATAAGTATCATTACATATTAAATCCTCGGTCCCTCCCAATTATTTGAGTGACCAGCAAATGTCATATTCATCATACTACATGGGAGTAATTTTAATTAGTGTCCATTTTTCTTGTCTTTTATAGATACATAGATTAATCTCGTTAGTAATATTTAATCAATTTTTTTTATTTCACACTCTAATTACAAAACGAACAATTAAACATAAATGTTTTAAAATTAACCATATACTTGGAAATAATAAGGTAAATTGTGTGCACACACATCATAGATGTCCGAAGCTTAGAATAAATAAAATAAGTATATTCAAATTCAACCTAAACAAGTTACGAATAAGCAAATTTGTAATTATTTAGTGTGAGAAAAAAAAAATAAATAATATATATATATATATATATATCTATATATATATATATATATATATATATATATATTATAACCTTTAAATAGCTTATATGTAGTTATTTGTAAATTTAATCTACAGAATGTTGGGATATGGATTGAGTATTGCATCAACTAGAAGAAACTTAATGGCGCTGCATATAAATTTTATTCTTAAATGTTTCATTTTTTTGTGAGTTAATATAATGTTTTATTTAATCACACGAATCTCTAAATTTGACAAGGTGTTGTAAAAGTTTTTTTATGTACATGTTGTTTAATGATTTTTTTTTTTTTTTTTTTCAATAGTTGGATCTCACATGGTTAAAAGTATAATGAAATGAAAAAAAAATGTTTAAAGTGTATTAATATTTGTTAAGATAATTAATCAAATTTCTTCGTTAGTGACATTTGTTGATACATTTATATTTTATGTTAATGAAGGAAGATTCGTTTGATCATAAGCCACACATAGGGTTCCATTGCGGCTATCTCATACCTTCTGTCATTCAAAAGATGAAATGAAAAAGAAACTTCATTTAATTAACGTGTCTAATCACCACTATAATCTATTATTCTCCCTTTTTAGTTAAATTAATAACCATAATATCAGTACTAATCTCATTCTCATGTATATAAAAGTATATTCATACTTTATTTGATGTCCAATAATTGACAGTATAATATTTTGAAGAAGAAAAAAAATCTGACTGAACCATTTTTAAACCATTTGTCACAAGACTCATAGATACCAACTAACTTTCCAACCAATATATTTGTTCAAAATTCATTCTTTATTAAAGGGTATTTTGTTCACAACGATACTCTGTCTTTATATTTGGATTCGAATAATAGTTAAAATAAGTGATCATATTAATCTAAGAAAATCAAATCCATGCTTATTAATTCCATCGTTCTTGATATTTCAACTTCTTAATCATTATTTTTTATCAGGTTTTTCTTTTGACTAATGCATCCTAAAGATTATTCCGGATATGCTAATCTAGTAATATATATATATATATATATATATATATATATATATATATATATATATATATTAAATTTGATAAAGTTTGGTTTAAGACCGATTAAATATAGTTATCTTAATCTAATTGAATTAAATATCTTTAACATATTAAATGATGTTTGTTTCATGTTAGTGTTTGAACTATTTATATTTTTGGACACATTTTAGTTCAAATAACAATTTGGAACATCGTCTAACATGTCAAAAAAGTTTAATGTTATTAGATAAAAAGATTATATTTATTCATTTTTAAAATTTGATGACCAAAATATATGATATGGACAAATTCTAATTTTGTGTTACAGTTTAAAAACTAAAAATATATTTAATCCGATATATATATATATATTATATTTAACTCGACTATATGACACTGATGGTGAGAATCTGACGGTCTTCATTTTGAAGTTTCTGATTCATTTCCTAAAAAATGAATCTTTCACTTTAAAGAGTAAAGCAGTGAATAGTTGATTAATGTCAAGATGAAGTGCTGTGAAAACAGGTCGATAATTTACCATATATGTGCATGCATTTAATCATAGTTTTAATAGTTAATTTTGTAATTATTAGTCATAACTTTCCACTTTACTTTTTAGGGAGAAATTGACAATTGTGTTGACAGAAATTGATTTTTATTTAAGCATCATTTAAGCATGTCTTTCAATTTTGTTTTCTTGTTTGTTGTTTGTAATCATACTTTAAGATAAGTGTTCCCACCAGCTGTAAATAAGTGCTGGGGTGGAGCCATTTATGCTAAATGTCTTCATATGCTACTTTTGTTTTTTTGTTTTTTTTTTTCTCCTTTGTGGTCCCCTTTTTTTCACACAACATGCTGAAGTTGTTAACTTGTGAGTTGGGAAATTTTTGTTTCTTAATCTAAGTCTGTGATTGAATTGAAGCACTTGAAATTTGTCTTGCACATATCTGTTGAAGTAAAACATGTTTTGTTACGTAAGTTGTGGGCCTGTTCTGTCTGAGTTAATGAAGGCTCAGAATTTTCACTTTCCTTCTTTGTTGAAAATTTGTTAGGGAATATTGTAACAAAATCATTTGAACCAGTCCATGGATGTAGCAGGATTCCTGAGATCATCACAATGAAAAAAACTTCACATTAATTCACAAAAACAATGAATGCATGCATAAAGGGATCCTTTTCTTCTAAGTAGAGAAATGCTATTGTCTTCACCACTTTTCAAACTTTCAAATATAATGTTCCAATGATTTGGGCACTCCCTTCCAATCAAAACCACATATCCTTTTTAAAGGGTTCATGACCCTCTGATTATATATATTTATATATATATATATATATATATATATATATATATATATATATATATATGTATGTATATCTACTTAGGGTGCTTCATTTTGAATTATAGGAAAAAAAAAAGGATAAAAAGAGTGCTGAAAGAACAAACATGCATGCCCCCACCTCATCACATCTTATGATATATACCTCATTTTGTTGTAGCTTTTTTATGTGATCATACATGAGAGAAGTGTAAAAACGACAACACACGTTAAACTCAAAAGGGAATGTTAATTAGGTGATGTATTCCATAAATAAGCTTTTTAGAAAGTAATATATGCATATGGTGTTTCAATGAATTTGACTGCAAAAGAGGGCCTAATTAATTTTACTTCATCTCAAAAGGTTAAACGTCACAGGAACTGTATTTGTTCTGATATATAAGACTTTTTAGAATTAATATTCTCTGTTCAATCATCCCTATGGTACTTCTTTTGTTTGATAGCTTTAGTATAGTTTGAGTGTTCTTTCCACACCCTTTCAACTGAACCACTTCCTTTGTTACATAGGGCATTAATTAAGTAGCAGATTCTTTTTTGGCTCTTTTAATGTACTACTGGTGTGTGAGAAAGTTGCATAATGAGAATATGTGATTATTCTATGTTTTTTTCTCTCCTTTACTTACTTTTAATTCTCCAAATATACCTTAAACTCTTAAACAGATCCTAACCTTGGGAACCACGCTATATATATACTTCCAAAATCACAGAGTTAAGTTTTATCTTCCCATTTTCTCTTAAAAAAGTGTTTAATAAGTTTAAAAGTAAAAGTTGTATAATGATCAAATTCTGATCATGCTTCGAATCTTGAAAGGTCAGATTAATGTGACTACGTGAGGACCCATGTATGCTTTTCTTATAATTTAGCTGGTCAAAGAACTGTCTAATCGTTCTTATATACTAATTACTATTTTTTCGTAGTAAAACTTCATATTATGTATATGAGTACAGATAAAAAGGTTAATGCAGAATATGTGTCATTTTGGTTTCACTTTCTTCCTTTAATTTACTTACCAAGTTTGGTTTGAGTCATTGGAATGAGTCTAATGAAACTGAATTAAGTAGAATTATATACATGGTTTGTGGTATCTGAAGATCTGAAGAGATCCTGTGGTTACCTTTCATGCATCTCGACGAGAATCTGTTATAAGGAGGATAAAATAAATATTCTTTCTCAGACCCCAAAAAGAAGAGTGAAGAAAAGCAAGAGATGAGGATAATATATGGTTAAAGAAAATGGTAAATGATGCATAATGTTGCTGAAGAGTAATGTAAAAGGGTGAAAACATGTTATGAAAGTAGTCAAAAAAGTTACATATATAGCTGAAAGTTGATAATAAAACTCTTACAGAAATGTTTTCTGGCTTCCAAGAAAAAACAAATGAGGCCTCAGTGTTTGTATAAACGAAATGGGAACACAAATGAGTATGCATTATAACAGTATATTTCAGTTCTGCTTCCTTTTTTTGGTAACACAAAAGGTTTTTTTAAGTGGGTTGTTGGAAATTAGATGAGATTAATAGAAAAAGGTGATTTCAGTCTGCAAGAAGAGAGAGGAGAGAGACTGAAAAAGATCCAATAATGCTGTGAAGGATAGCAGACAGAGAGTTGCTTTTCGGGTACTTGGGGAATAAAATGCTGTCTCTCTACGAGGATTGGCGTGAAGAGAGAGAAACAGAGAGTGTTTCTTTTATTTTACTACAATATGCTCAATCAAATTCTAGCTTTCTAGCTTTACATATTCATATATAAATGACAGAAAAAAAAAATTTACTGCATAATTGTGTAACAACTGCATAGATTATATCAGAAAACAAAATGGTTAATCTGATAGTATATATGAAATATGAATCTCTTTTCACCTTCCTAACTTTCTCCTTTAGTACTTTTTTTGAATTTCTGCTGGGTTTGTCTGGCTATTCAAAGGATGATGTGGAAGGAGGAAAAGCTTGGTGACTCCAAGTAAGAATTTTGAATTGTGGGTCCCTCTTGTTGTGTTGTGTTGTACTCTCTAGTTTCTTACGCAACCTCATTTGCACAAAAACTACACATTGCACAAGAAAGAACATTTTTTTTTTTTAAGTATGCTATGATCTAATTAATCAATGGAATGGGATCAAATAGTTTCTCTACCCCTTTGTAATATGATCAACATGCATGCATATTGCTGTTGCAGCTATAGCAGATGACTACTGCACCCCACAGCTTTTCACCCTTTTATATGCATCACTGGTACAGCTCAATTTCAGCAAACACTATATGTGCATAGGGGCAATGGTAATTTCATTGTGATGCTCAAAAAACCAGAAAACATCATTAATTACATCAATAGTTAACACATTTAGATTAGTATGGATGGACTGCACTTATAACTGTAATAAACTGGAGAGAGAAAGAGGAAATGAAAAGCTAAGAAAAAGCTGCTGCTTTAGGCTAAAACCGAAAGAGAATTAAGGAAAAAGGAAAAGGAAAATAAAAAATATAATAAATAATGAGTGACAAGAAGAATACTACTATAAAGAAGCAATGAGGCCTAGTGTGGTGTTTCTAAAGCTTAACCAGTTGCTCTCTCTCATTCATTCTTTCTCTCATCATTGAGAACTTTGAGAAGTAGCTTTGAGTTGGTTGGAGGTTCCTCTGATATCAGAAGAGGAGGTAGGTTTTTGTGTTAAGCCAAAACAGAAAACGGTGGGGTGTTGGTGGTGGAGTTTGGAGAGAAAGAGAAAGAGAAGAGAATAAGGGAAGAAGAAGTGTGGTTCTGAAGAAAAAAGGTTTTGAAACAAAGGGGGTGGTGTGGGGGGTGGGGTTTTATTCAAGTGATGCGCTCAGGAGCTTGTACATTGCAACAGACCCTCACAGCGGAGGCTGCTTCAGTGTTGAAGCACTCTCTTGGGTTGGCACGCAGAAGGGGCCATGCACAGGTCACCCCTCTGCATGTGGCTGCAACTTTGCTGAGCCTAAGAGCCAGTTCCTTGAGAAGGGCTTGTCTCAAATCTCAGCCACACCAAACATCACACCCTCTTCAGTGCAGAGCCCTTGAGCTTTGCTTCAATGTCGCCCTCAACAGGCTCCCAACAACACCTGGTCCTTTGCTCCATACACAGCCTTCTCTCTCCAATGCTCTCATCGCTGCACTCAAGAGAGCTCAGGCTCACCAGAGAAGAGGCTGCATTGAGCAGCAGCAGCAGCAGCCACTTCTCACCATCAAGGTCGAGCTTGAACAGCTCATCATATCTATCCTTGATGACCCTAGCGTTAGCAGGGTCATGAGAGAGGCTGGTTTCTCCAGCACTGCTGTTAAGACCAACATAGAGGACACCTCTTCAACACCTTCTGTTTTCCAGTGTTACAACACTTCTGGTGGTGTTTTCTCTTCTCCTTGTTCTCCTGCTCCCAGTGAGAACAACACACCAAGTGCCTTCAGGCAGAACCATTTCCTGGCTGCTTACACTTCTTCTGAGTTCACTTCTCCTTTTCTGTTCTCTCCACAGAAGAAGGCCTCGGTGTTTCCCATCACCGAGTCACCACCACCACCTTCTTCCAAGGAGGATATCAAGGTGGTTCTTGATGTCCTCCTGAGAAAGAAGAAGAGGAACACTGTGATAGTTGGTGACTCGGTGGCACTCACCGAAGGCCTTGTGGGGGAGCTGATGGGAAAGCTGGAAAGAGGAGATGTCCCTGATGAGTTGAAGTCAACACATTTCATCAAGTTTCAGCTTGCACCGGTTTCTCTGAGGTTCATGAAAAGGGAAGAAGTGGAGATGAGTCTCTCGGCACTGAAGAGGAAGGTGGATTCTGTTGCATCAGGTGGAGGAGCCATTTTCTATGTTGGAGACCTCAAGTGGACTGTGGAAGCAGCAACTTCCGGTGAAAAGGATGAAGGAGAAGTGTGTGGCTATAACCCTGTTGATCATCTACTTGCTGAAATAGGGAAGTTGTTTTGTGATTCCAGCACCAAGGTGTGGCTTGTGGCCACAGCAAGTTATCAAACATACATGAGGTGCCAAATGAGGCAACCCCCTCTTGAGACTCAGTGGGCTCTTCAAGCTGTTCCTGTTCCATCAGGTGGACTTGGCTTGAGTCTCCATGCTTCCAGGTAATGAATTATCTCTTGCTTAATCACTTCCATGAACTTGATTAATACCAAAAACTGTATCTAATTAGTATTTTCTTAACAGGCTACAAGAAAGTTAAGGAAAAAAGAGTAGAAATTGAGTATACAATTAAGAGTTATTTAGTGATGATCATTCCTTAATTTGAGAGTTCAATTGGGTTTGCATTTGGTTGCTAAGTACGTACGGTCTCTGGACTATGCCAGAAGGCACTGTCAAAAGCATGGTTGGTTGGTATGGTAGACGTGAAGCAGTGCCTTTCTGCTTCCCTTTGTTTTGTCAGTATACATAGAACCTCTTAGACATTACGGATTCACATGATGTTGTGTAGAAGGAACCATACATACTTTACCAAAAGGAAAAGAAAGGGTTTCATATTATATATATTTTCCTTATTCCAAACATTTCAGTTTCTCAAACATCATTTACAGTAACCTTTTGGAAGGTAGCAAGAACGTGATTAAAAAAAAGTGTTACAAGAATATTACAAAGTACACAAGCTAGCTTCTGATGCAGAATATGTTCAAATCCCAAAAGTGTCTATTTTGGTTACTATTGTTGAATGTTCATTGAATCTTCTGTACTAATTTCAGTGTTCACGATTCAAAGATGACAATCTCCCAGAATCCATCTCATATGCTGGAAACAAAGCTCTTCGGTAACAGCAAGGAGGAGCAGGATAAACTCAACTGCTGTGAAGAATGTGCCTCCAATTATGAAAAAGAAGCTCAGTTGTTCAAACCTGGCCAGAAGAAACTGTTGCCTTCATGGCTTCAGTCTCATACCACTGAAGTCCATCAAAAGGTAGCAAAAAAATTTCGAATACTTTTTGTTTTAATCTTAATCATATATAACAAATCTATTAATTCATACTTATTCGATTAATCTATTAGTTGCAAAATATGATAACAAATTACACATTCAATGTTTTCAGGATGAGTTGCTTCAGTTGAAAAGAAAATGGAACAGACTATGCCACTGTCTGCACCAGAGCAAACAATCTGATAACCATTGGAGCAACACTTTACACGGCAATCAGAGTTCAAATGCGAAGATCTACCCTTACAATTCATCATATCCCTGGTGGCCAAACCAGGGCAGTGTCTTCGCAGATTCAAGTTCAATATCTTTTGCTGATTCACCAGCCAAACCGGCTTATAGCTCCAACATTGTCCCTCGGTTTAGGCGCCAACAATCATGCACCATCGAGTTCAATTTCAGTGATGTGACTCAGAGAAAGCCATCCACAGCCTTGGATTCTCTCAAGAGCATGGAAGGTAATAGTAACGAAGTAAAGACTACTCTTGCTCTTGGAAATTCAACATTCGGTGGTTCGGGGCAAACGGTGGAAAATATCATAACTACTGATAGAACACTGCGACGAGCTCATATTTGTAAACTGTTGCAGGAGAATGTGCCATGGCAATCTGAGACAGTTCCTTCCATAGCCGAGGCATTGGTTGATTCCAAATCTGCAAAGCAATGTGCTACCACTTGGTTGTTGTTGCAAGGAACCGACTCTGTTGGGAAAACAAGGTTGGCACGTGCCATTGCAGAATCAGTGTTCGGCTCAGTCGATGCGCTCCTCCACTTGGACATGCTGAAAAATTCAGCAACCCCATTTGCTGAAAGGGTGGCTGAAGCATTGAAAAGCCAGGAGAAGCTTGTGATTCTGATAGAAAGTTTGGATTTTGCGGATGCCCAGTTCAGGAAGTTTCTTGCAGACGGGTTTGAAACTGGAAACTTTGGAAGTTTGAGTAGGAGTGAGGAGAGTTCAGGGCGTGCAATATTCATATTGACCAATGGTGACAACAGGGGCAATGAAGAGCATAGCAATAAGGAGTCAGTGATGAAGTTGGTGCTGCAGATAAGTGAAACAAAGCCTGGTTTGGAGTGTTCATCACCTTGTTTGGGTGAGAAGAGAAGGGGTGAAGTGCTGGATTTGTTTTCCAAGGTTAAGAACAGGAAAGTGTTTTGTCGGCATTCAAGCTTCAACAATCTTGACCTGAACATGAAAGCTGATGATGAAGAGGATGAGAAAACTGGTGGAAGCAGTCCAATTTCAAGTGATTTGACAAGGGAAACTGTGAGCTGTAATGGGGTTCTTGAGTCAATTGAGAACAGGTTTGAGTTGAATGAAAGTGCAGAGAGGGAGAGGGAGGTGGGAGAGATGTTAGTGTCAAAGATGAAAGAGTGGTTTGAAGAGGTTTATGGAAAGAAAGAAAGTGTGGTGAAATTTACTGTAGAGGAGAGGGTGATAGAAGAAATTGGTGTGGGGTGTGGAAATTTTACTAACAGCATGTTTGAGAAATGGCTGAAAGACATTTTTCAAAGCAGTTTAGAGACAGTTAACTTTGGTGGGGTGGAAGGGGGTATAGGTTTTACACTTTGTTGGGGTGATAATGGTAATGGTAATGGTAATGGTAAAGGTGATAGCAAATGGGATAGTGGATTCATGGGTTCATGTTTGCCCAAGAATCTCAAAGTTAACTACTTCATGGATTAACTGACTTTGGATAGTTGGGGGGTTTGTAAAATGCAACTCATAGCCTTTGTGTAACCGCTAATTTTCATTATAGAATGTGTTTGTTTTTTCTTCTGTTTTCAAACACTTTTGTTCCGCCACTTGTTCTTATGTTTATGCAGTTTTAATAACAGACAAAAAACCATGATGGAAACTACTTTTAAGACAATTATAAAGATCGCATTCACTACTACCCTTTTAGAAGTAGGAAAGCTTTTTAGTGCATGGACACTGTTTTTCTCATCTTGTATCCGAGAATCCTATGGTTTTGTACTTTTATTCATCGTATTATTATGTCTACCGGTTTCATCCATGAATTGCAGATGTTGAGTTCATGCTTTACTATTATGAGAAGCATCAATGAATCTGTGGTTTTAGGGTTGGTGTGGTCAAAATCAGCAGTGGAACACTTAAAGATCATGTTTGTTCATGTTGCACATACTAAGGACATGTCTCAATAAGACACGGCTATGCATAAAAATGCAGACATGGCACTTCTAAAATGAATTTGTCTTAAAATATTATGCAGATTATGTAATTCAAAATGTATTATGATCTCAATTTCTTAAAATTTAAGGGGATGATGTAATTTTATTTGCTTATTTTAGGATATCAGTTTTCTAAAGCTATGGTTCTCATGCTGCTGAATTAATCCCTCAGTTCACGTTTTAAAATTTGCAGGGGTGTATGATTAGTTTATCACATTTTTATTCTACAGTTTCATATCAACATTTTAAATAATAATAAAAAAACAGTTTGTGACTACAATTTAAACCATAATATGAAGATTTTTATTTTTATTTTTTTATAATTTTCATGACTGCAATTATGCCTATAATTTCTTACCATATCACCTATCACAGAAAACCACGTAATCATAACTTAAACAATTGATTTATCCTTTTGTTTGGATCTACATCTTCAAACAATTGAGCTATCATTTGTAGGTTCTGTTTTTTTATATTGGATGAAAAATACCAATCTGTAAGCATGTCCAATCAAGCAATCTATGGCCAGCACCAATTCACTGATATTGAGTGCATAGAATCCATCCATGTGTGAAAAATAATTAATCTCACAAAATTACTCTCTTCTGATAAAGAAAAAAAAATGAACTTTTATATATATATATATATATATATATATATATATATATGTAATATCAGCTACAAAGAATAAATTTGAATTTTTGCATTGAATAGAAATAAAAAAGTTAAATAACAAAAATAATCATAAATTCAAAATTTTACGATTTTAATTGAATAATCTCTTACAAATGCTTAAACACTAAAATTTTACATTAAATAATATGAAAAAAAAAAGTAAAAGTAGAAAATTTTTATAAAAATGAAGAATTAACTATTGTTATGATAACTTAATAAATTTATTGGATATATAGAGATTTAGTTATTTGTATGTAGTTTTTGTAAAGAAAATAATATATATATATATATATATTAAATAATGTGTGGATACTCGTACTTCTTATACTCTAATTTAAATTAAAATTTAAAAAAAAAATTAAAATATTAACATATTGATTTTGAATGAATTATTTTTTAGTAATTGATTTTAAAATATCTTTTCTTTTTATTCAACACTATTTAAATTAATTATTTGTATTTTATTTAAAATTTATGAATATTATATATTATATTTTATTTGAATGTAGAGTTAAAATATATCATTAAATATTAATTTTTTTTAAATACATGTGAATAGCTTCGTAAATATAAAAATGGATACGAAAACGAATATTTATTTATAGGAGCATTATTGTTATTATCATAGTTGTGTTAGTGATGGTTGAGGGCATGCACAATTATAGATGTAGGAAGAGAATGAAAAAGGAAAAATAAGAATCCACTACTACAAGACATTGACACTTTGTGGTTCCATTTTATTTGTTCAACATTCTTTATCATTGCTTTGACCTTAAAGCTTCTATGATTGAACGGCGTAAGTGGGTCCTGTCTTCCCATCTTACAACACCATCATTCCTTTCATTTTCTGCATTTCTATTTTTATATTTCTTCACCAAAACCTCTTTTCCTCTATCATATCTCTTCAATATTATTAATAATAATAATAATCCACCACCAAACTTTCAAACTTAATTACTACTACACCAAATTTAATACACATTTTCCACTCCATCATCATCCAATTATAATTTCCAATACTTTATATCTTCTCTTCAATCTCTACACTAAATTACTTTCATGTGACTAAAGTGAGTGCAAGCTGTGTATCATATCAAAGTAGATCACTCGTACTTTTCTTCACATTAATAAAGGTAACAATTGTTTTTGTTTTAGAAATCAAGATTTCTGACATTATATTTAGGAATTAATATTATGCATTTGATTCATTTTGATCATTATATTTGTTTTTTACTTAATTAAAAATAATTAGTATGACCATTTTTGTTAAATTAGTGTTAATATTATTTAAAAGTGTTATATATCAAAATTAAAGTATGTTAAAATTTGGATTATCTTCTATCTTAACTCCCTTTAGATTTTGACTCCTGACACTTTATAGTAAAAGATAACTTAAATTTTGACAAGTGACGTATCCAAATTTTAACACATAACACTTTTGAACGACATAATATCAATTTAGCAGAAGAGTCAAATTTAATCTCTTTTACAAAAGTAAAAACTCAATTGAGTATTTTATTTTTAAAAACAGGAACTCAATTGAATAAGACACACACATATATCAAAAGGAATCAAAAATCAAAATATAAGAATCAAATTACTAATTAAATATTAAAGGAATCAAGCTCAAATTGATGGGATTTTGATAGATAATAGTATTTGACCTTCATATACACAAAATCTTATAGAACTATATTTTTTAGATATAAAAAAAGTTGACATCAGAGATGAAGGTAAAAGTTTAGTTATGATACCGAGTGTATACTTGTTTATGATAGACTTTTTTTTAAGAGTGTTCATTTTTTAAGAGAGTTCATTAGGAAAAGATTACATAAATGTGATTTGAATCAAAGTGACATAAAGAATTGACACCATTTTTAATATAAAATAGGCTATGGATATTTATGAAATTTGTTTCCTGATGTGATGTTTAATTTTGTCATTTCTACTCGATATGAAATTTAAACTCACATTTAATTGTTTCCGATACGAATGAAGTAAATAATTATTATAAAATAAACAACCCTAATTAGATAGTAATATAAAGGTAAAGTGAATGCAACTTTAAATCTGTAAATTAAACTATATATAAAACTCAATTATTCGTGTATGAATGAGGATGGAATAGATAGGATTTTAATTTAATTTATTTGCAATGTGTTGGTTGTCACTTTGCTCTTTAAACTATGAGGAAATAGTAAAACATGTGATAGGGTAGAGTTTTTCCAAAAGTTGTAGTAGCTCTTACTAAGATTTCATTATGACAAATCCATTGTGCTATCTTTTTTGTGATGTTATAGGAGGGAAGGTACCTTCACTGTTTTGGGTCCCTTGCTGATTTAATTAATAGTGCTAAAAGAGATATCAATGGTGTTCTTCACTTGGAAATAAAAGTGTACAATCATATAATTCTTAATTTCATCCAATCATCACTGTTCACAATGCAATTAATCAAAAACCTTTTTAAAAGAATACAAAGAAGGATAACCTGAAAGATATCACCGCAATAAGACTGAAATCATTAGGGTTTTGTAGTGTTGCTATACTTTATTTTAAGTCATGTTTATATTACTTTTCTATTAGCACAAGATTTAGGGATAATGATAAAGATTTTTTTTTTTAAGGTTAAACCTAAATCATTCAATTGTGATGATGGATAAAGTGGCTACCAAATGGAAATTAAAAGCAAAATACAAAAGTTGGTGTATTAGAGAAGAGATATAATTAATAATATGCTATAGTTTAGAAGACTTAAACTACTTCCCAATTTTGTTTATTACTTTGGCTTTTTATTGGTATGTTTCGTTATCTCATACAACAAGATTTTGATATTCTATAATTAAAATTAGTAATTAGTGTTTGAAATATTAAATGTGTAGAAAAACTGAGTTGGATTCTCCTTAAGTAATTAAAATCTTGGATTTAAAAGAACAAAATGATTTCCCACTGAAAGAACTACCTTCCCTGTAAATAATTTCTAATTAAATGCATTAGGAATATTTGTATTATCCTAAGTTAAAGTGGTCACAAAACATTAAAAAAGAAAAAGAAAAAAAAAAAAAACATGTCCAGGGACGATGTCTTTAAAGAACCCAAGGCTTCCAAGCTCTACAGTCCCAATGAAAATACACAGTGGTGTATAGTACTACCAGCAAGAATCCAAATTGTGTACTGAGAAATGGTACCGATATATATTTTTATTTGTTAATTTTAATAAGATTTCTAAAATTAAGTGGGTTTTCATATTTTAATTAATTGAAAGAGCATAGTAAGTTTATCACCCTCTTGTATTTTTATTTATGCCAGCAAAATTATATTATTTTAATCTTATTTAATATAAAATTTAAGAAGATTTCTCGTAGCATCATAAAGTATAAATTTGACTTAACTCAATAAAAGCCTTCTTAAGAAGTGAAGGTTTTTTCTTAATTATATACGGTAATAACTATGCTTAGCTAGTGTGAGACTTAAATTTATTGTAAATAGCTGTTTGTGTGAGAAATGTATTGAAAAATATATAAAATGTTGATGATTCTTTTGGAGGAGGATTGCTAAAGAGATACAAGAATAATAAAATATGAACTCAACAAGGAAAATTATCAAAATTTTATTTTGATAATGCACACGTGGTAATATTTGAATAGATAAAAGAAAAATTTGATGTGACTTGAAAAAGAAAGAAAAATATTTTATATGTATCGAAAAGTAAACATTGTCAAATTTTGTTAAAAGAAAGTTTGTCAAAATATCATAATCTTTTTCAACGATCTTCTCTTCACATTAATCCTTCCTCTTCGAATTAATTATAATAAATTTTTTAAGAGAAAATCACTAGAAAGATAACACCAATAAAATATGAATCTAATCCACACATAAAATATGAACATCACCTCAAACTTTTAATCCTCGTAACTTTTAATCCTTACGAGAATGTTCAAATTTAGTGTGAGAATTAGACTCACGGATTAATTCCCAATAAATTTAAATTTAGGTGTAGATATGTGCCATGAAAAAGGAGCCAAGAATCAGATATTCAGTGACATTCCTCATGCTCACTACCACCACCATCTTCATTCCCAATTCTATGACGCAAAGGGACAGGGTAAAGTTGCGGAGTACGAGCTACTACTAATATTTCCCATTTGATAGCTTTTTAATTTTTTAGCTCAAAAATATTTATCAAGTCGAGAAAACAACAATCATACAAAAGGAGAAAAAAGTGGGTTTTGCTATTTAAAGAAAAAGAATGTGTACTATCAGAGAATTTCTCTATCTGATGATACAGACACACGGTGTCGGCGTAATGAGTGCACAAAACTGTGTTGAATGTGAGAGAGATACATGATTGGAGTTGTGAAAACTTATTCTGGCCTTCAACATTAAAAAAATAACAATGCACTTGCAATATTTTTACTTTCCCATATACATAGTACTTCATATGGTGCACAATTATTCGTTTAGTCTTGCGTGCTTAAACATCGATAAAAGTTACCAATAAACCACAGAAAGATTTTTAACACAAGGTAATTTGATCGTTGTTAGTGATTTCCCAACTTTACAACATTGCAAGAAAATGCAGTGTATGATTGGTTATACAAAGAAATTATTAGATAAAGAATAGGAAAAGAAAAAAAAAGCAGAGATAAATGGACGACTTCTTTATAGGTTGGAGACATATAAACTTCTCAATATATCATATATTTTATCTAACGTTAATTATTATTATTAAAAGTTTTATTTTCCTTCTACTTACATTATATCATATTTCATACATCTTTCCTTCTCTAGGTGTCTACCTAATTTAAAATATTAGCAGACTCTTAAAACAAGGTAATAAGTCCCGTCAGAATTGTAATAAATTATATTCAAATCTATTCTGCTATATTGCACCTTCTCAAACAAAATAATTCAGGTTAGTTTAATGAATATAATGTCCCGTCAACTAAATAAAGAGCATTGAGCATTAACATTGATAGGGTGGTGATGAAATCCTTCTTCTGCTCACTGGTTTCACGTGACTTTATTAGATTCATGAACTTCCACTGCTAGGCAATTAGTAATTTCAGCATAAATGATATTGATAACAGGGATTTTTTTTGACTTCATAATGAGGAAATCATCCTCTTTTCGACTCACTGAACTTGAACTTTTCATTATACCAAAAAACACGGGCTACTAATTCTTAATGGTCAAAATGAATAAGAACTTTAGAACAATCGATTGAGACTCTTTCAATTCAATAATATTCTTGATTTCTTTTCATTGAACCGTTCAATTTGTCAACTTTCCTATTTTTTAGGAGAAGAGATGAAAGAGAAGAGTTGCAATTCACTTAGTTGTATGATTAGTTGTGGCAAAATAGAGTTACATGAACTCATCCATGTATGACATTTGAACACAAGGTCATCATCAGTGATTGCTCATATGAATTGAAATGAATCGTTGGCTAGCCAAACCTATCATTATTCCATAATCCATACAATCAGCAATAACTCGTTAAAGAAAAAAGGCAAATAGACACTTATCTGGACAAGGAATAAAACTTTCTTTACCGGGTTCCCTCACATTTACATTTGTTACATAGCTTAGCAATAATGCAGTAAAAAAATATGGGGCCTAGGTTAGAGCTCCTAAAGAATGAAAGAGAGGATATAAACTTACAAATCAGGAATGGCTAGTATACAAAAAGAATGGCACTAAATCAATCTACAAATTTGGTATGTATTTTAGGAGGATATACAAAAAGGGTGACCGACTTAAATGATTTCCCACCCCACGAGTAAGAAACAGCCTGTTATTGTAAATAAAGTCAAAGACCTTACACCGAATTTCGAGGTGTTGTATTTGAAGAGGAATCCTCGTCTGCAAGACCAGCTAAATTCAATGAGGTTTCAAGGTTGAGCAAAGGTTTTAGTCTTCTGTGAACCTCGTCACACAGAAAATTAATCTCCTCAACAATCATGCAAAAAGCAGACTTGCAAGACTCCTCATCCCTGAAAGCCAACGTCCATCTTCCATCCACAAAAGCTTTTGTCTTTAATTTGCCGTGGGTATTGAACTTGGCAGGATCCAGAATAGGTAAAGAAGATGGTCTAATCCGCAGATGTAACCATCTTGAGTGTTTATCATCAATCTTGGGCTAAAAAAATGAGCACAGAAAATTATTATATCCTAGGTAATAAAAGTAGAAATAATTCTAAAATTATTATACACCGAGTAATCCAAGTAAAAGCAATTTGCAAAATTCCATTCACTGTTCCATTGTGTCAAACTAAACCAATAACATAAATTTGCACCATAGTTGTCAGCTATCCAAACTACTTGATTCGAGATAAAAATGCAAAGGTAGCAGACAAATATACATACATTGCACCCAGCCAAAGGTGCAGCAACCCGAACAACGCCAAAGGGCTTCTTTAGTGGCAACTCTTCTGCTAGTACAAGCCACCCGGACGTTCCTACAGAGATTGCTAGAAAGGAAAAATGGCGCTCTTTGCCCCGTTCGAAAGAAATTCTACAAGGCACAGCATTAACTGCACATGGAAAATATCAGCAATTTTACCCAAAACTAGTTGATTGTCAACCTACAATACGTATGTATATGTAACTCTTCTAACAAGATAAGGAATTACAACTTTAGGTAAGGAGCATTTTCTAAGACAACAAAAAAAGAAATAGAAGAATATCGCCAACTTAGTCTGATAACCAAATTATTGACCATACAGAATTTTTTGTTGTCATATTAACCCCTCAAAGGTCCAGAACACAATTGTAAGTTTCTACAGATTTTGTCATCAAATTAACCTCTCAAAAGAACTAAACCGTCACTTGTTGCCACTAAGAAGGAAAGACTAAAGTATTAAGGGATAAAAAGAATCTTTGAGGTATTAGTTTTATTACTAATTTTTTAATTACAAATGATAGATTACCAACTGAAATTGGATTTTAATTAGTGTTTGTTATAATGTTTTTAAAACTAGATCGATCCTTGAACCGATTAAGACACTGATTCAAGGATTAATGGTTCAACTGGAATTAGATTGGGGGTTGAGTCAGTATTAATAAAATTATTTCAATAATTAAAAATGATCAAAATATTAAATACTATATAAATAATAATTTTATGATGCTAAAAACTAAAATAATACATGATTTATAGGTTCTTAATATTTAAAACACAAGAGTTTAAATAAAATGTGTACATCAATACTTACTTATAATAACGGGTTTATATTTAGAATAAAAATAAAATGAATGATTTTAATATATTTTTATTTGAGAAAAAAAAAAGGTCAATTATGGTTTATTAATTTTTTTGTTGACCCAGTTTTTCCAGAGTTTTGTGCACCACAACCAAACCGGACATAGCTCCAGTTCCTGGTTAAACCAACCAGTCCAGTCCGGTTCTTGGAACCACAATTTATTATGATTAAATACAAAAGTTCACAGAAAGTAAAGCACAAATGGTCCCAGAGTTGAGAAACACTTACAGAGAGAATTAACTCCGAGAATTTATCATATTCACATAATAATTGTCTCCTAACCCTTACATCATACAAGGAACATGCTCAAAGGTCACCTTAATTACAGTCACCCTAGTCCTTTATCAGAGTATATTATATATGTGGAAAACAACCCTACCCATACAATCTGATCTTGAAGAATTATGTTAGAGTCAAATCTCAAATTCCAAGACAGTTTTATAACATCTCTTAGAACCATTGTCAGACCACCTACATTTGCCTACAAGTATTGGACATGAGAGTACAAGAAAGTCATTATAATTGTAGTTACCCTTGCAACCTCCTTTAGAGTTGCTTTAATTATAACCTCTAATGGTCGTTTAGTCCCACAGAATCAACTAATGATATAGCTAAAGTAGAGCATAAAAGTAGAGTACAATCTTCATCTTACAAGTTGATTTTCTAAGGTTGATTAGACCCAAATCCAAAATTCTGAGATGGTATCAGAATGTAACATACATCCATCATTGGACCCTCCTGCATTTGCAACACTCCAGATAAGTTCAGGGTCTGAGGGAGAGTGTTTGCAAAATAACCTAAAGCGCAGCCACCCTTTGCCTGCCTTAGTTGCAGCCTCTTTAGAGAGTTGCCTTAATACCAATACCAATCTCAAGAGTGGTGGTTTAATTTTCTATATAAAGTAAAGATTTGGCCAAAGTATATTACATAAGTGGGAAACAACTTCCTCTTTACACGTCAGTTTTGTGGCATTGAATTAGGCCCAAATTCTAAATTTTAAGATATTAGAATCTATTCAAGATTCATTATCCAGACACCCACATTTCCCACACTACAAAGAAGCCACCTTAATTGAGGTCAACCCTTGCTTCCTAGTTGCAGCCTATTTGGAAATTGCCTTAATTGCAACCTCAGAGGTAGTAGTTTAGTTTCAGCATTAATTAGTGATATATGTAGAGAATAAAAATAGGGTGCAAACCACACAATAGAAGTTAGGTTTATAAGTTGAATCAGGCCAAAATTCTAAGATAGTATTAGGATATAAGGAGAAGAAGTTAGTTAATATAGTTAGGGTATTAATAAGTTAGTTAGAGGGGTTATTTAGATATAAACAGGGAAAATTCTTTCTGAAGGTGAAACCATTGCAGAAGATACTGTTCTCCTATTTGTTGTTCTTTTCATTCTATTCGGTAAAAGTTCTCTCTTCTTTCTCATTTCAATTCCTGGTTCCTAACAAATTGATCTAACTTGTAAGATCTTCAAGGAACGTCAAGTGTTAGAGATGAAAGAAGCACAAATTTGGGCCAAGGGGAAACGATTATGAGGGAAAATCCAATTGGGTGGATTGCTAGGGCTGAAAATTCTGAGGTACAAGAAATTCATTTATTCCATAAGTTGCAATATGCATTCATGAGCATGGCGGGTGTGACAATGTTTTGGTTCTATTATTGGTGCCAAATGAACCCAATTAAAATTTCGGTTGGGAATCATTTGATCAAAAGATATGGAGGTAGCTATGGTAGCCACATCTTTGAAAGATCGACTACGTGAAACATACATGTGTGTGTAATATAAAAATAGAAATATTGTCTCTTCATAAACCCAAGATGGGAGTTGATCCCTTTATGAATTCTCTTTAAAAAGTAATGAGTTTGGTAGTGTTATTACCATATGAAATTTATAGAGTAATTTATGATGACTAGGATTTATAATTTTTAATTTAGATTTGCACAATTAGAATAATATATTTATAATGTTTTATGAACTTTTATACATTTTTAAATCTGTACCTTGCATGTATGATATTCCTCTTTTAGAATAATCATATCATCGCATTAGATACACATATCATATTTGTATTTGTATTTGTACATCATATGATATGAAAATTAGGATTTTTGAAATATAAGATATTTGTATGATTTATTTGGAATATTCAAAATGGGTATGTAACAGTACTAGGTGCTTTAACGATTGCCCACATCATAAATATCTATCTGAAATTAGGAGCAGGTGGTTATCACATCATGTGTTTATCACTATATTGATATTAACATCAGGAGAGAATTATTCTGCAACCAAGCCCCCCCTCCTAAAACACCAAAACCACAGGTTCTTCTCTTCTTTCTGCCTTTTGCCATTCTATCTCTTTTGTGTCGAAGTAATAACCTCTTTATATGTGAAATCAGATAAGAGAGAAAACAGAAAACTCCAGTTAGGAACATTTACCAAGATTGATTTCAGTTCCTGGTTTAGGGCCTGACAAATCAAGTCCAGATGTCTGAGCACGAGAATTCGCTGGGAGATCACCAGGAGGATAAATAAGAGGTTTCTCAGGCAAAGGTCTACCTAGAGTGAATATTTGAAGTTGGTGCAGGACTACAAATACCTAAGACAGAGAGTGGGCACCCAATTAAAAAAAAAAATTGAGAAAACTCCAACAGTGTTAGCGTGTATGCAATTAGTTCCACCGTAAGAAAATGACAAGACAAAATAATTGGAGACCTTTGACAATTCAAGCAGTCTTTCTCCAGCAGCAAATGATGAGCCCTCAGGTATATCGTCTGTATAAAACAGAAACATAAATTAAAGGCCTTCTTACAATGCTCCTCAAAGCACCAGCCAAATGAATAAAAAAATGAATGTTGAAACAGCTATATGGAACAAGCTTACCTTCTGAAGATAATATTGGAGAAGGAAAAAGTACAGATTTTGGTTCTTTTGGAGGGTAAGATGACTCCATCGCTACAGGTAAACAATTACTTGGTTGAAGCACAAAAGTAAAATGCTTGAACGTGGACATCCATTAAGCACAAGAATATACAAAAGTACCTCTTTTGCATTTTTTCCATTCATTGCAAAGAACAGTAATAAGAAGATCGGGCCAGAAGCCTCTAACCTCCTTTACAAGAGCAGCAGCAGAATTCTTGTAGGAAACCTGTATTTGGGAGGAAAATAGATGCAACAGCTATTAGGGATAGCAGATATGAGATTCATGCATTGAATGCATTGACAATAACCAAATGAAAATAGGGTAAATTCATGTCTATACCAATATATTAGGAGGGTATAATAACGCTACTCATTTCACCATTTCTAGAAACACATTGTTCATTGCAATAAAATATTTTCGTCTCTCATTTCATCTACGCACAAATAATCAAGTCTAGGCAAGTTATATAACTGGGACGACAATAAATTGACAATGAACCAAAATGTTCCACGTGTGCAAATCAGCCCCACTCAAAAACTCATTTCAGTATACTAAGCACAGAGGTGGACATCCTATATATACAAACAATACACAATTACAGGCACATGCATTAATTCTTTGTGTTTGTTGCTGGTAAAACCTCGTGTGTTCTTACTTGCAGCAATTCCAGGTGTTGACTATTGAATTCTGCTTCACTGTAAGGAAGTAACTGGCGTAAAAGCCAACCACCATCCCACAGTGTCTCTGCGGAAATATTAGAACGGCAAAAGAGGCTAACTAATGCATCGAGCACCTGATAAAAGCACACACATCCTTATATGTTAAATTACTAAACATAATGTGATAGAACTTGGTATTACAGAAAAGGTAAATACGACCAACTTTGAAATTCAGATCCAGACTTGTAGAACAGCAAGAAAAGGACACAAACAGAAAATTATTCCAAACAGTACTCGTAACAACTAATCGTTATATGTTTAAGTAAAGCATTCATCTATGCTTTCCAAACTAGACCAGACAATAGATCATCACATTTAACCCTGAAAACAGGCCTTTGAAAAAACAGTATAAAACTGGTTATTGTGTAAACTGGCATAACCAGTGAGTAGACTGGAAAAAAATATTTTTTTTTCAAACTAAAAAACCCAATATTATGATGATTAATACAATTCTTTTCTAATATTATGACAATTGATAATTATTTTTATTTAATTTCTATGACATTTGTAAGTGATGTTTAATTTTTAATATTATCAAGTTATCATCAATACATTATACATCCTTGAGTTTTTACTTCCCTTAAATTTGCTACAGCCTCCAAGGTAGGATTTATTTATGCTATCCCGTAAGTTTTTGGTCAATGTATGTTTCAAGTTGCTATTTTAATTGCAGAGACTGGGCTGTCTGTCCTGGCTGCATACATCAGTAAGCGCTCTTTAAGCCTTCAAGTTGCTATCTTTAACTGCAGAGAGACTGGGCTGTGTGTCTTTTCTGCATACCCCACCAAGCGCTAAGCCTTAAAGCTTAACTTAACTTACCTAAACCTCTCTTTTATCTAAAAAAAATTCCTGAATTTCTCTCGTGCTCTTTGTTGTATTTAATTTATTGTGTTTTAGAGAATATATTATCCTTGCCCGGTGTACTTTACCTCCTTTCTCCTCTTCAATTTTAATTTTCTCTTTTAAAAAAATGATGACATCATTAAGTGAAAAGTTCACAAAAATATGACCAATAATAAGGAGCCAATTAGCCATAATGCTAGTGCTACAGTTCCACTATCTTACATTTTAAAGAAGACAATTACAACAAAGAACATAAACAAGATTAAACAAGATATAAACATCCACCTGAAATCTAGGCACGCGAGGGCTTGTGACAAGATCAGAGCAGAGAAAAGATAACCCATAGAGCTCCTGTAAACATTGGTAAACAAAAACTAAGAAAGCCAAATCAAAGTAGCTTGTAAATATTAATAAGAAAAACACAACCCATAGCTTGCTCCACAAATACATCATAAAATTAAGTAAATCAAATATTAATCCAATTTAGATATAATCAATTAGAAATTATCAAAAAAAATTCAATGTTTCAAATATAGATTTAGTAAAATTTTGTATTCAACCTATGATACATAGATACTCCAAATGTGAGCGCATCCATACCAAAATCAATACCCATAATACACCTGCATGTGTGTTTTTCGTGTATCCTTTATTTTTTGATATCCACCATCCTTGAAGAACTTGCTGACCACAAAATTGTAATATACGGATTTGGCAGAGGGAAAACTTGAAGTGAGGTCTTGGATAGGACAATCACGTGCAGATATTTTAGTTGCATATATGAATATACATATTTTGCTAATAACTAACATATATTTTTCTCCCGGTATTTAAAAAAGGTCAGTATTTAAGTATTGTATTATACTAGATGCTTGATGGCATACCCATGCAACAATATATCCCAAGTAACAGAGGAGATATTTCAGTTTGTCCCAAGTTGTCCCAAAGTTATGTTTTGGTTCACTCTAACATATTATCAGGTGATTGATTCTATACCCAAATCCGGGTACTTTAGTTCGTCCCTACCTTACCAAATGTTCTACATATTTTTCAAATTCATAATTTAACAATTATGCAGTAGTAAAAAATTTAAACTTAATGAAAAGCATTTACATACGTGCAGATGTTTTAGTTTAAATATATGAATATAAATATTTTATTAATATTTAATGTATATTCTTCTCCCAGTATTTTAAAAATGTCAGTATTTAAGTATTGTATCATATCAGGCGCTTGATTCCATATCCTGTGCAACATAATATCCTACAAATCTGATGAGATATTTCCGTTTGTCTTAACTTAACCCAAAGTAAGTTATGTTTCGGTTTATCCCATAACATAATATCAGATGCTTGATTCCACACCCAAATCAGTATATTTTAGTTCGCCCCCACCTTACCAAGTGTACTACGTACTTTTAAAATCCAAACTTTAAAATTATGCAGTAGCAACCAAAAACATTTAAACTTTAGACTAGCACTTTGCATAACATGAAATTATAATTATATTCATATCATATATTTTGAAATATATGTTGAATGTTTCTTGATGGATTTTTACACTTTAATACAATTATTTAGTAAAAGATAATGTTAATATTAATATAGTATGTGAATAATTGAGTTGACCTGGTCTTGTCTCATGATATTGAGTCCATGCGGGTTGAATTCAGTTCCAAATAAAAAAAACCCATCAAAATCTTAAATGGATAAGGACTACAACAATCCAATGAACACCCATGAGTTACCATCATTTAAGATTTTAGACGATGATCGTTAAAAGAGAAGAAACTGACATAATTAAGCTGAAATAGTGTCTAAATGACACTATGCAGATGGTTTATACAGAGTGATAAATTAAGTTTCTTCTAACTCGGATATCAAGTCCTATGAAATCATTTATACACTAAATATGTAATGGTTATTCATGATTCTCAAAATCAATATTACATCCAAATAACTACATATAATTGTGGGAGACATAGGGTTGACTTGGCAGTAAAAGAGGATGGGAGGGAGGGATAGAGTCATGGGTTCGAATGTTCCCACTAACAAAAACTAACATATTAACAATTAATATTTGCCGATAAAAAGTATATAAGTATATATGTGATGGTAATTATTAGAACCAACTTCTTTTCTTTAACTCTTCAGCATTTTTTTTCACAATCACTTTAAGTAAAACTTCGTGAGGAAATTATTAAATCCTATTGTGAAAAATAATTAAACTTAAATTGTATATTTTGTAGAAACAAACATTTTAATCACAGAAATATATTTTCATTACATTATTAATTAATTAATAATATATAAAATTTTGATAACAAAATATACATCACAAAGAATTTAAAGGAAAATAGTTTGATTTAAATAATACGAATAAATATTTGCAGCATACAAGAATGAAAACTTTACGTGAAACCATATTAATATTAGCACAGTATGAGAATAAAAAGCTCATAAAACATCGTAAATGGAAAGTTCACAGGTAAACATATAAATATCGAATAAACATACATCACATTTAAACTTCAATAAAAATTAAATATAAATTTTATCACTATCTAAACTATCATGATACATACATTACTTATCATATCTAAATTACAACAATAATACATATATGTTGTTTATGTATTCGCCATAACTAATATTTTGTTTTTTATTTCTAATTATTTAATTGTGTTTTATGCATATCCAGCCCAGTACAATAAACTTACATTTGTATTTTGAGCAAGCTAATAACAAACACTCCTAATACACTCTTTTTAACATCTAAAATTAGGACAAGGTGCTGGAAAGTGAGTGATGCATGACATTCTTTGACACTTGATACTTATTTGGCCTATACAAATTATATATAAGGGTTTTTTTATAGGGACAATTATAGTGTCATCTATATGTTGCAACATGAGATTTGTAATGTGAGACTTTACCATTAAATTTTGCACAAATTTTATGTATATGGGTTGGAGCACCCCAAGTGCTTCACTATAAATATATATATATATATATGTATATATATATATTTTTTTTTCTGCTGATAAAAAAAATACACTCTTTTTAACAAACTTAAAATTTATTGAAATCCACAAAGTCAAAAGAGAGACTCATTTAATAAGAAATGAGACCCACCAAACATGGGATTTTTAGGAAGGCGTGTTAAAAGTATGTTGCTAGCATTTTTTTCTTGTAGATTGATTTGGCACATCCCAATTTTCCTGTGGATACCCACCACACCCTCAAAGCAGTGTATTATTTAAATAAAATAAAAATGCATGTAGATTCAAGTTCTATTATCTACAATCACCTCCTTCCAAACATCTTATTACTGCAATTATTCCCTTTTCAAAATTATTGCACAGAACATCAGATTTTATTCTATTTTTCCTCACCAGACAAGCTATCATGATGACATTAATAATATTTGTTTCAGACCATATCAGATTCTCTACCCCATAACCATGATACATACACATTGTATAAAACTAGGAATATATTTAAGCATATTACATTATGAAAGAAATATATACCATACATTATAAAATTATCCTAAAAAAACACATTTGCTTTAGTGATGGAAGTATGGAGCATGGCAACCCATATTATTCTTCCAAAGGATTGGGGTGCTTCCATTTTTTCAATTTCATAAACCAATTCACGAGGTTTGTCCTGTTTGTGATTTGTTCATGAGAATTCAGTTCATAAGCCACATCATAACGCTGGAGAACTGGTTCAAGGTTAACCAACTCCAACTTTCAAAATATAGAATGTAGAAATGTCCCAAAACATTTTTAATTAACTTAAAAGATGGAACATAGGTATCCTTAAGGTAGAAGGAAGCAAATAAGTCATGCTTCTTTCGTACATGTTGAAGATCGTACATCAACTAGAAATATAACCAAATTATAATATATAAGTGGAAACAAGTGTCACCTTAAGCAAGTTTTGTGAAATTGAATTAGACTTAAAGTTTATTTCTTAAAATGGCATCAGAGCCTATTAGAATGAGATTTGTTTAGTCTATGGTGTTGTCCACACTATTGGATCACCCATAATTATTTATTCCCACACTCATAAGGGGGTTATGTTAGAGATCTCACATTCATTAGAAATATGGTAAAATTATAGTATATAAGTGGGCTTAAACCTCACCTTCTAGACCATTTTTATAAGGTTAAATTAAACTTAAAGTCCATTCCTAAAAGTATAAAATACTTGAGATCATTGATCAGAAATCCCCTCTTCTCTTGAGGTGATAAAATTAATTATGGTCCATGAGAAAAAAATAATAATGAAAAAAGAGTCAATACAACTACATGCATAACAGCAAAGAGAACAAATTTTACCAATCGCTCAAATTATTAACTAAAAACAGCATTCAATATTCAGACAGATATTGTTCATTATCCAAGTGCTATGAACATTTCTGCCTCAAGAGACTAGACATGCAAATGTCCTCAATAAGGTTAACTAAGAAACAAGCAAGAGTAGAAACCAGAAACAATCAGATATTAAATGTAATGACAGAGTCAGCTACCAAAATCAATGAACTAAATAGAAAAGTATAGAACCAAGCTTGCTTCAAGAAGGAGCCAAATAAAGAAAAGCCACAAACACTTAAAAACAGCAAACTGCAAACCTTAATCTTTTCAAGATAGGTATTGAGCTCGCAGCTAATGCTATCCCTTGTCGAGCTATTTTCAGAGGAAAAAAGTTGCTCTTCACCTGAAGCCTCGCCAACCAAAGCTTGCTGCAGAAATATACAACACCAATTATGTAACATAAGAATAGACCAAATTCATCAAGAGTGGAAAGAAGCATCACTCCCCTACATTACAACTAAGTCATTTCCCCCTCCAACCAAAATGAGCTCTATTTTAAAATGAATGAGAAAAAAAAAAATAACAACCATCTGGAAATAACCTCCTAGGTATACCAGTCAACTCCACTATATTTATAAATGTTTCTTCCAGTAACCAAAGAGAATAGAATACTTTCCTATCAAAATTATTCAAGACATTACAAAGATCACATTTTCACACATCATAACTTTATTCCCTCAAAACAAAAGTTCCATGGAAAAAAATAATTCAGATAAATTCTAACCACAAGTGAACAGTATATTTCTACAAGTATTTCGAATTTGCAATTACTTATTACTCCCATGAACAAAAATTTCAGTTTTTTCTTTTGTTCTAACCACAAACCTTAAACAAGGCATTCTCCAACACCTTTAACTCCATTAATAGATCACCAAATCCACGAATAGTAGGTATGTAACTATGTGCCAAGAAGATTCCAAACAGAAAGTCTTGACATATTATGTTTGCAAACAATGTAATCCAAGTTGAATAGTCAAGAATGTAAACAAATGAGAAGATAGATGAAGAAACAAGCTTTGGAAGCATATATCTGTCATTTAAATTACAAGTAAAATGTAAGTTTAGATAGAGGTGCACTAATCCTAAATTTGACATGAAAACTGGTGATCGTACCATGAATCGACTCACATGGTTTAAGTATTTTGGGTACATCATAGATCATACAAAAGAAGGAACAAATAGATGGAGATGTAAATTCAAACAAGGTGAAAGAACAAGTGTTTTGAGTGTTATGACAGAAAGATACCACTCTAACTGAAGCAAAAGATTTTGGAGACAGCAATTAGACCAACGATGTTGTATGGCACAGAATAGTGGGCAGTGAAAAGTCAACACATTAAAGTCAACACAGCATAGATACGAACATTGCATTAGATGAGTTGATGTACACAATATAAGATTATGAATTTCGTATCCAAGAGGAAGTGCACTTTACCCTGGCTGATTCAGGAATGTGTGGAGTGTGTTTGTTAGCATGGTTGTTAAACTCAAGTTTTTAACTCATTCGAGTTTACAAGTTAAGGAAACCAAAATAAAATAACTCATGTAAATTTGCATTATCATAAACTCAAGTGAAATCAGTGAACCCAGACTCAAACTTGGTAATCTTGCAAGTTCATAACCGACTTTTGGAAGTTTAGATGCATTTCATAATGTGTGCTATCCGCTCGCCCAAGAACGATGACATTTTCATTCCATTTAAGGCTTCTCTTTCAAAAACTTGATTATAACCCTAAGCTTCACAAATAAATTCAAAAACTTTATCCTCCCAAACCCTATGAAGTTGAAGCTGATGTTGATTCTCAGTTACCTCAGTTCAGTGGCTGTTGTTTGTGAACAGAAAACCCTTCTCGAGTCTTGAGTCAACAATTATTTGCGTAAATGTGAACTCTCAGTTGCTGTAGTTCATCAAAAGTGAACTTTCTCGCATCATGAAGTTAGTTTTTGACTCAAGTTCACCCAAACTCGAGTTTAACACCTTGCTTGTAGGAGCCATAATTAGGGAAGTAGATCATACAAAAGGTAGCCTAATTGCTAGAGGTAGGGATACCAAGAATCTAAGGGGAAAAGGCTAGGATATTGCCGGGGTTTTTTTAATTTTATTTGAAAATGTCACTAGAAGGTAAATTAAACGCTCAGTAGTAATCATAAAGGAATGAGACTAAGGAAAATGCTAAGTATTTGGCATAAAATGCCATATTTAATTAAGCCAGCAAATTTTAAAATGCAGAGGGCATGACATCATCTACAGCAGCACCACCAATATAACCTTGTGGCAAAATCTATAATAAAAATTTAAAATGTGCACATCAATAATAAAAATCCTACCTGAAGCACCATATTGACAAATGGAAGTAAAAGTCAACAGTCAAATGCTTATATATGTAAAATGGTAAAAATGGATGCAACATACCAATAACTGCTTCTTGTGCTGTTTGCGTTGCGGAAGAATTCCAAGCTTGTCTAGCATGGATTCATCAAGTTCTACAGAACAATATATATTAAGAAAATAAATTTGAGCTTACAATGGTAAAGCAAAGACATATTCACTGGCAAGACCTTTAGTTTGCAGTAAAGTAGCTAGCACACTCAGAGAACCCAAAACTTGTACATCATCCCCTTTGGTAACATATGCAAGCAAAACCTCCCTACATCAGTTGCGGTTCATGAAGACAAAAAAAAAAAGTAATCAGAACTGTGTTAGCAAAAGTCCAAGATCTAAGATCTTACACTTTATTTGATAGAATAGAATTGCATATTGTCACTTCAGTTACTCAAAAAGTAAAGGAATGATAGTTTAAGCAGCCATGACAAGAATAAAATGCTTCAATCTGACATATCAACAAAATCAAGTTTAAATTCAGGTGAAAAGAGTGGACCTTACCTCAACGTCAAATTTGAACTGCTACGATTATTTTCTGACACAACACTTTCAAGGTATAAGTCTGAAGAGCTAGTAGAGTTTGGCACTTCCACTGTCAAGTATTCTGCTTTGTACTTTGCACTATTATCATCTGGTTCTTGGCTTACGGATGTAAAACTACTATCAGATGTATAGCCATTGACTTTACCCCCAGAAAATTTTGTAAAGGTCTCAAAGGGATAAAAAAGAGCAGCGACTATGGTATTTGCCAAATCTTTGATCTTGACTATCCTTAAGATGCAACAAAGTAAGTAGAGAGAAGTGACAACACCACTTTGCATGTCCTGGATTAATGTGCTACTAAGCATTAATATGAACACATTTATAATGTTAAATCAAAATACAAATAATTAAAATCTTTTAGAGATCTTTGAACAGATGCAAATGTTGATCAATGTAAACATAGAAAGCAATAAAGTGAAGTTTCATACATTAGAGTCCACTGTTCTCAGGGAAGGAAGAAGTAATGGAAAAACCAGAAGCATCAAAATGCTGTCTGTTATTAGCCTCCCAACATCAGGAATCCCGGCAGAGATAACATCACTAAAGTAATACAGGTTATCCTCAATTTCATCTACAGCAGCAATTATTGCAGAGGTTGAACCTGAGCCTTGATTTCTGTTTTAGTAACAATAATTTCTCAATTAAGGAAACAAAGAAATCTGTAGTATTCCAAAGAGAAAGAAACTATGATGTCTTACTTGAGTGTCTCAGACACCAGTTTATTTAAATCCATACACTGATTCCTAAAAAACGAAACCAGGTTTGAGAAGTATTCTGTGTGAGGTGCACTCGTTATATATCTATTAACACATTCATCCCCAACTGAAAATTTTACAGACAATTGTCAGAAAATATATGTACACATATACTTTTGCATCATAACATAACTCGGTTTAGAAAAAAAAATTGTGGGGGGCAGAGAGAGGCCACATAAGACGGTAAATCTTACCATGATAAACATTAAGGGTCACAGTACGTACAGCAGTGCGAACCATGTTCTCCTCATGAAAGGCAAAGCGAATTGCCTCAACATACAGTGGAAATGAAACTACTTCCTCCTAAATATATAGAAAAGTTGAGTAAAATCACGTGCACACGGAACATACATTGGAAATGACACTACTTCATCCTATATGTACAAAAAACTACAGTAAAATCATGTGGACACAGAGAAAACGAAGGCAGAAAAGTCTTATATCTCCCACACAGTGAAAAGATTATTGAAAAATGGTTAAATTACTTAGTTGGATCCTGAATTATTTGGAAATTTTCAAGTTACTAAACTAAATTTTTTAAATTGTGTCCTTGATCATGTGATTTTTTAATTAAGTCCCTATGGTTTTTATAACAGATATATTATTAGTGGTTTTAAGCTTCCATAAACTAGTCCGAGGACATACATTTTTAGTTTGAGACCTAACTAAAAATGTCCAAGGACATAGAAGCTTCCAAATAATTGAGGGACCAACTGAGTAATTTAACAAAAAATAAATAAACTAAGCTTGAAAGACTGGATAAAACAGATGGTCAACAATGGATGTAAAATTAATAATCACACAAGATAGACTGCTACAGCTTACAGGAATAACAAATGGCAAGAGGCTTCTAGTAAACCTATTTTACTATTAATATCAGCCCCAACTGAAGAAAATATCAAACAAAGTTTTGCTGCATCTAAAGAGATACTTATTTTTATCTTTCCTTTGTTTCTTCTATATTATAACAAAAAACTTTCAACACGGAGAATCTACCAGTACAATTAAGCATGTACTGTCCACCTTTCGTAGCCAACAGCTAGGAAGAGAAATCAAAACTTAGTCTCGCCTCCTTTTCCATTTTAAAGCCATAAATATGAGATCAACTATCCAATAGTTATTCTAAGAACATCTTACAAGTTTCACTTAATCTAATATTATTAATCACTAACAAAATAAGTAGACCCAGAAAGCAGAATACTTACATCGTGAGTCTTCACAAGCAGAGAAATTGTACTATTGTTCAATTTTCCACTTATTGCTCTTCAATGACCAGAAGACATTTAACCAAAGAACTAGTTAGCAAAAATATATAATGGGGTCAACAAAACTGATACAACCCCGGAAAACAAATTTCATGCAGTTTAGTCATAAATTTCCATTCACTAATAGGATGCATCAAAACAAACCTTAAAAAGGATATGTAGTATGACAGTAGCTCTTCGTTCCGAAAATCAAATGAATATGTAATTAGGTAATTCATATGTTCATTACTAAACATATAATCTGCAAAAGTCACCGTAAAGACGACAATTAAGCCCATCAGCATTGTTAACTCTAGCTGACAAACAAATGTAACTGCAAAACAGGCATTTCGTTTGACAATCAACTTACATATAGCATGTTCACTTCTTAGGTTCTGGATCATAATACTCACTGTTTGTAGTAACTGAAGTGGAATACTAATGCTTTTGCTGAGTTTAAGTATACGTACAAACTCTCCCACAACTTGCTTTTCCATGAAGAATCTGCCACAAACTATGATACTAAATTGCCAGAACTAAACAAATTTTATCTAGTAACATAAGCACAAGTGAATCTCACTCAAAAAAACTTGGGTCATGTTGGTCGCCATATGTTATCAACTCTGCAATAGATCTCAGTGCCTCGATAACAAAATCCTTCCACAATACACAATTTAGAAGTAAGGGAAACCATGGAAAACGAGCCAAAGAATGCTCTGAGCTTACGATGAAGTTATTATTACCTTATTAACCTCGCTAACTATTTGAACTTTTGTCAGTTGATCAGTTAAGTACCTGAGCACCATAAGGCAGCAGGACAACACTTAATGAATGAACAAAATAAACAATCAGTAAAGTTTACCCCCTCTTTTGCTAATTTATCATTAAGAATATATTAAGAATATATATTAACAAAATGTACTTCAAGTCAGCATTATAAATCACAACTGGGGAGTAACACGACTCTTATCCTCTATAACATCTCACTTGATAAAATGGCAGTTATGCACATTTTACCAGGGAAAAGTTGACTGACAACTGGCAACATGGATACAAGGATAAGGGATTTCATTTTGCAACAAAGAAACTAAGGCTTTAAATGATACCTATAGAACGCACAGTTTGATGTGCATTTTGATAAGTGAAAATAAGAAAAGTGCTAGAACACAATCTCTACCGGACTATTAAATGTACTCATCAATGTTAGCTAAAATTTATAATGAATCAAAAAAATTGCATATGTAATAACTGAAAGCGGCCCTCACTGGTTGGTGTCTTCGTAATTTCCAACAAAGTTTAACCAGTCTCTATCACTCATGTGCAAACAAAACCAACTACGTATCTGGTTACCATAGCCAATGGAACTTTTTTGTTCTTCCTAGTCCCTCCCTTTCTCTTTCTCAGTCTCTGTGGTGTTATGCACTAACTCAGATTCTATGTTGCGAGTATTATAATCGAAATTGACAAGCCAAACAGTCCGGTAAGTTAGGAAGAGCAGAAGCTTCAAAAGCCGAAACTCTTCACTTCAATTCAACAACAAACAGAATAAAAAACAAACAAAATTCCCAAACTACAGGTATCAGGCACAGAAAGAGACGCATAACGGAATCATCGGACGCCCGGAAGAGAAATGAAGATTTTATTATTTTAATTTAATTTGTGTTCAACAATTAAGCGCATTTCGAGAATTTGAGAACACGCAATTCGCCGGATACGTAATGCAAACCTGAGATGATCCAAGGTAAAACGATCTCTGGATCTCCAGAAGGAAAACCACATGGTTGTGCGAATCACAGCACCGAATTGAGCTCACTGAAATTCATGCTGAATCCAATTCGAAACTGCTCGATCCTTCCGAGCAGCTTCTTGATATAGAGGGAGAGAGGGAGTAGGGTTTTCGAAAGATCGCGATGACAGAGACTATTACAGAGCGAAGCAAGAACACTTGGCCTTAGATTAACGAACCAGGTAGAAGAATTTCAAGGAAAATTGAAAAGTGACGCAATTTCTCGTAATTAAAAACGAAAAGGAACTCTCCACTACCGAACCGGGATCTGGATTCGACCCGATTCATCGCATTATGTGGAGGACTTAACTTTTAGTAAGACATCAAAATGACCGGCTTTCATTTTTCAGGCTTTTTCTTCTTGCACCTCCATTATTAGTAACGCACTTCACACTACCATAAAAAGATTAAAATACTCTCTCTCATCGCACTACAACATTCTTTTTGCGGCTTCTGCCATCCTCGTCTCCGCAGAGGAAGAAGAAAAGAGAGAACATGATGTAAAAAAAATCTCATTCTAAAATACATTTCATGTTTTTAAGAAAATTTCTACTAGAAAGTTCATTCTGAAAAACTTGTTTCATGTTCCAAACATCTTAATTTGAAAAGTTTATTCTCGAATATATTTCATGCGTTTTAAAAAGCTTGTCCTATAAACTTTGTTTCAAAAATCTTATTCCAAAAATTCTATACCGAAAATCATGTACTGAAAATTTAGTGAATCTTATTTCAAAAGAGTTTTAGAATGGGTAATTTGGAAATCACATTTACAAGATTAAAATGATCATTTTAAAATTTGTGGGGTGCAGGTAAAAATTACGGAGGGTGTAAACAGAAAAACCCTCATTTCAAAAATTGTGCAAACTTAGATGATACCAAACCATAAGTAATAGATTGTTGATTATATGGTATGGCTCACCTTATTTTCTTATTTTTGGCTTACGGTCACCTTGATATTCAAACATTTTGTTATTCATCCATATAAGTTATTTGTTAGGTTTAATTAGTCGAACGATACTCATCTTCATTTAGATGTATCAGTTTGGTACTCGTTTTTAAAAATGTGTCAATTGAGTCCCAACTTTTGAAAAGATATCTCAATTAGGTCTCTTTCTGAAAAAAAATTATTATTAACATGACTTACAAAATTAAGTATTAGTATTTATATTAAAATTTAGTAGTAAAAATCATGAATAAAGTTAATGACACGAATAATTTTTGTTTGAAAGAGACCTAATTAAAACATTTTTTCAAAAATTGAGACTCGTTTAACACATTTTTACAAACGAGTAACAAACTGATACATCTACACGAAAGTAGGTACAATCTGACTAATTAAACCTATTTGTTATTGATAATTTTGTGCTATCAAGTAATTTATCATTAAATAAAATGGATTCAAATAAAATGGATTCAAAGCATGGAAGATCTAAAAATATGTTTGAAATTCAAGTCTTATATGAGTAGATATAAAAAAGTTTAACATAGTACAAATAAAAAGATTCATGAACATATTGTTTTGAGGTATTCGGTTTCAAATAATATTAATCTAATGAGTCTAGATTTTTTATTAATTTTTTTAGTATTATTCTTTATTAATTATTAAAAATATATTGTATTGATATTTTTAATAATTTTTTAATATATTTTAAAACGTGAAAATATTAGTGTAGTATGAACGCCTAGTAGAAAAACAGTAAAAAAAAATCAATAAAAATTATTTTTATTGTTGTTAATTATTTAGGATGAATTTCCTTAAAAGACTCGTTTTTCAATCAGAGTCTAAAGCTGACTTGATAACTAATTCATACAAATATGTTATATAACTCTTGTCTTCCTGACAAAACTTTACACAAACTTTAACATGTCTAATTAATGTTCACATCATTATTCAAACAAAACATGTCTAACAGAACATTTTCACCACACTAATTCAAACAGTTAATAAAATTATAAATCAAATATAATTTAAGATTAGTTGCAGCACTGAGTAGATTATTGACTATGTTTTATGTAATTCAAACATCAACAGAAAAAAAAAATTGAAACATATAATTTAATTGAATATAAATGTAAATTTGCTTCCTAACAATCTAACATTTTTCAATTGAACTTAAAGAGATTAAAAAAATTAAAGCAAATATAAAAGAAAATTTCCTTAGTCGATCTGAAAAGTTATTGATAAGAGTTATCACAATATTACTATTATTTTATTTTCCACACCAAGTTAAGATTAATTGTGCTTGATGACATGATGATTTTTTCAACAGTGATTGGAAGATTGCTTAGGAATTGAAAAAGAAATATTAATATTCGTTAAAGATGATTTTCCAACTCAAATTATTATGGTAGAAATTATGAATTAGATGTATATTAACTGAAAAGGCAACATTCAAAGAATATACATCCATCAAAGTCATATTGAAAATGCAATTGAAATAGTAAAATAGTAGTGATATGTTATAAAAATTTAATATGATGTGATATGGTTGGATTTATAGTCAAAAATATATTTGAATTAAACATAAAAATATATATGATTCCCGCATTAAAAAAAATAAACTAAACTAAACCAATGGCTTTATTTTTTAATTTTTTTAATTTTATACATGTATAAATGTCAATGTTTCAATTATGATATTCCTATGGTAATTGTGGATTCGATCTTAAAAAATATTATTAAAATCGAATTAAAATTTACAATATTTGTGGTCATTTTCATAAACTCTATATTTTCCTCCAAATATCCATGTCGACGATTTAAGTTATCAAGTTGTTTTAATGGCTAAAGTTATTCAATACATACATATTATATATTTAAATTGTGTAATCTAAAATGTTATGTCAATATATTTTTACATGCTACTTACTATGATTATAGATAAGTTTACTTTTTACCGAATTAAGCATTGGATAATCAATGAATTTCTTTCTGTTTGTTTTTTCTAAACTTAAAACTCTTTCAATAAGAGACAACTTAGTTTTTTAAAATTTCATACTCTACTTCAAAGACATCTTAGCAACTTTTATTTTTATTAATAGTAAAATTATTTTATTATTATTTTAGATAAATAATAAAAATGTACTTTCCAATAAAGGTCAAAGTAGAGGAGATGGTTCTCCAAAGTGAGCACTTGTGAAATGAAGACCAAAACTTCAATATTAAACTTAAAAGTCACCTTACTTCTTTGAACTTGGAATTATGAAAGAAAAAAAAGAAAGTTTTAAGTTTGTAAAAGTATGGTATGTTCTTATGTGAATGAGAGAACAATAGAGAGAAAACATATATATCATTAAGAAAAATCCCCATTAATGAAATCACTTCATTGCCCAAATCCAATTTCTTAACATGTATATATTATTTTGGGTATTTGATCATTTTCTAAAATTTTCAAATAAACTCTTTTTATGGCACGTGTTCAATGGTGTGTTTATATTGTTTTTCTTGAAGTTACTTCCATTTTCAGGATTTCAATATTCATCTTCATCCTTCTTTCTTCATCCTCCTTTCTCATGTTTGGTTTACTTTTTCTTTCTTCAACCTCTTTTGTGATTTTCTACTATTGTTCTTTTCTTTAATGTTCTTTTTCATTGTTTTTTCATTTTTGATGTTTGAAGCTTGAGGCTTCTTGGCTTTTGTTTGGTTGAATGTTACGTTTATCGCTCCTTTGATGTTTTGTATTGTTGTTTTGAAGTTTGAAGGTTTTTTTTTTTTTTTTTTGTTGTAAGTTAGTTATTTTCTTCAACCTCCTTTTGTCATAGTATTTTATTTTTGTAAGTTTGAATTTGAACCTTTCCTGCTTTTTCTTTGGTCGAAAGTTACGTTTGTGGCTCTTTTAATGTTTTTCCTCGGTGATATACTATATTGCTCTTTTCAAGTTTGAAGCTTCCCTTCTTTTTTTCTTTGGTTAAAAGTTTGTTATTTTCTTCAACCTCCTTAGTTTTTTTATTTTTTGAAGTTTCAAGCTTGAAGCTTTATTACTTTTTCTTTGGTTGAAGCTTTTTGATGGCTATATATTACTTTTATATATACCAAATTTAAATAATTTTTTTTTCTATTATGCGTTATGAGTTTGTATATATAAATATATTGGTTGATAATATATCGAGTAGATAGATAGGAAATTTGATATGATAAAAGATATTTATTGAAATAGAGAAACATTGAAGTTGGTTATCAGAATTATAGATCTCTGGATTGTGGGAAACAAGGATTTTTCTGGATCAAAATGACACATGGAGATGATTCTTACTAATCAAGAGGTGATTTACTTAGTCAAAAGTTCTTTTTTTTTATATGAAGGTATATTGTGATTTTAAATTTTATAAGTTTGATGTTCATAGTGATGTCATACCTACAATGACTAAGAAGATATTGAAATGTGGTAGGAGTTAAGGATGATCATGGATTGAATTTTTAATGATCCAATCCATATCCATTTTGGATCCAAATAATTGGATTAGATTTTTGATCCAAATCCATTTTTTCAAAAAAAGTAGATTGGATTTTTTAAAAATCCATATCCAAATATTTAGATCAAGTTTAAATTCAGATATAAATATTTGGATCAAGTTCAAAATCCAAAATTCATTTTTCATAAAATAAATTCAAATTAATTTTTTTAAAACTTGTGCCCATAGAGCTAACACCATAAAATTTGGTAGATTTTTTATCGGGGCCAACAAGGCCAAATTTCAACATGGGATGAACTTGGATGACTTTCGAACAAATTTTGGTCGGGGACGACGAGACCAAATTTGGGCCAAGGTCGACTTGACAAAATTTCAGTTGAGATCGACTTGACTGGATTCGAGTGAATTTCGGCCAAAACTGATTTTGCCTAATACGACCAAATTTTGGCCAGAGCCGACTTGGCCAAATATGACCACATTTGGGCCAGGGCCTAATCAGTCAAAATTCGGTCAGGGTTGACTCCACTAAATTCGTCGATCGGGACCGACTTGACTGAATATGACCAATTTTCGATCAAGCCGACTAAGTTGAATATAGTCAACTTTCGTTCGGGACTTACTCGACCGAATACAGATAAATTTGGGCTAGTGTCGACTCGACCAAATTTTGGCCATGACCAACTCGACTGAATTTGGCCAAATTTAGGTCAGGACCGACTCGCCTAAATATGACCAAATTTCGGTCGCGATCGACTCTACCAAATACGACCAAATTCAGGTTAAGACCAACTCAGTCAAATTTTGGTTGAGGCCATCATGACCGAATTTTGACCGGAGCCGACTCAACCTAATTCGGCCGAATTTTGGTCTTGGCCGACTCAGTTGAATACGGCTAAATTTCGATCGTGACTGACTCATTTGAATACGGCCAAATTTCATCCTAGGCCGTCTTAGTCGAATACGACCAAATTTGGGACAGGGCCAACTCGATTAAATCTCAATCAGGGTCGACTGGATTGAATTCGACCGAATTTTGACTGGAGCCAACTAGGCTAAATACAGCCAAATTTTGGTTGCGGTTATCTCGGCCAAATACGGTCAAATTTTGTCAAAGTCGACTCAGCCCAATGCAGTCAAATTTTGAATACGGTTTCTTTTTTTTTTTAATTATTACTGTGATTATTACGCTTAAGTTCTTATTTATGTGAAAATCTAATGTAAATTAATCACTTTTTTTTATTAGGTTTAAATATAACTGAACCAACTTGAGTAGGCTAGTATTCAGGAACTCATATCATCATTTAATTATGAGGATTCAATGTTGAAAACTTAAACTGGAATTTAATGTCTACTATATATTCCAATTTTTTCA
>Ga0214545_1000359_pt1 | contig 69092 bp, 38 predicted proteins | sample CNSS4metaG_FD_160064 | JGI IMG/M metagenome (GOLD analysis project Ga0214545, IMG submission 160064) | Root nodule microbial communities from cowpea collected in UCLA plant growth center, Los Angeles, California, USA - CNSS4 | ecosystem: Host-associated > Plants > Roots > Nodule | place: USA...
GTATGATAAAAGAAAAAAAAAAAACTAATGGTATGTTTGGATAATATAAGAGAAAATAGAGACATGAAAATATAGATAATAATATTTTTGTTTGATTAATAAATGAAGGAAACCAGAAAAAAAAATGTTACACTTTTGTGTAAAAGAGAGTAGAGAACTCTACAATTTCTTTCAGTTTTTTTTTTTGTGTGTGTTTAAAACTTCTCCTTTTTATCTTTTTCCGTTTTCCAACCCTAAAGTAAAAAGGAAGATGCAGTTCGACAACGACACAAGCATCTTAGACTTTTGTTCCTAAATGAACTAATTTAAATAAAATACATAAATAAATTCTTCGAATGTTGGGAAATCGATTTCTGACGTCTGAACAACATTTTTACGTAAACAATGCTGAATATAACAAACTTATCTATTTACGAAAATAAAATTTAGAAAAGTTTATTTGTGTAATTTAAAAAAAGAATGTTTGGAAAAAAATCTTGCATCTCTTGCACTAAATACTAAATATAGATAAATAATATAGTGCATGTACTTTGTTTGATTTACCAAGAAAAATAGAAAAAAAATATTTAACGCAAAGACGAAAGAAGTGAATAAAACAATTTATCATTTAATAAAAGAAGAAAATCTATGAAGTGTATAATATAATGTCAAAGAAGCATATTCAGTTATCATTTTTTTAATAATAAATTAATTCAATTTTTCTTGTTATATTTAGGACATATATAGATGAGCAAATTAAAAGGATAAAAAAAGGAGTAATGGAATATAGTGTGAATTTCTTTGTATTTAACCAATGAAATAGTGAACAAATAATTCATTCAATGTTGACCATTATCCTCTCCTTTTTATGTTTATGGATCAGTTACTAATAACATGACAGTCTGTATAAAATACTTTATAATATTTATAAAGCGTTAATATTTTTTAAGAAAACATTCTTAATTTAGAAAAATAATGTACGATTATTTTTTATATTTCAATATTTTTATCACTTTTCAATAACAATTTATGAACTATTGTCTCAGCCTCGACTACATTTTTATTTATTTTCAATCAAAATTGATTGATGTTCCCATTTTTTTGAAAGTAGAATTATTTATTTTATCTGTGATTTATCCCCAGATAAACTTTTATTTGTAATACATTAACTGTTTGCTTTTATTCTGTATGTAAAAAATTTAAATCGTACCTATTATGGACCGAAGTATTATTATAAAAATAATAGTAAAGAAATATTTTTTTTCTTAAAAATATTAATTTTATATTGTCAATGTATCGCCATATTCTTTTAGTCTTGAGATTCACTCTTTTTTTTTTGTGGTACTAATTTAAAACATTAATTTTAATATTTTTTCTTTAAGTATGAAATGATTGAAATTACTTAATTCAACTAACATTTTAAGTTATATTTTAATATAAGTTTAAATAAGTGTCATGTTAATCATAAATTTATGTATTTTTACTTGATTTTCTTTTAAATTTTTTAGTCTAATGAGTATTTATAAATTTATATATATATATATATATATATATATATATATATATATATATATATATATATTTCATTTAAGTTTTTAATGTTTTCGTTAATTATGTATCGTGATTGTTTCCTTATTTCCTCATCTATTTTAATTGTCTCCATGTACCATAAAATATGAGATTGCGGTTAAATATAAACAAAGAAACATGACTTTGTTATCCAAAGTATTTTGAATAAAAACAATAAAATTAATTTGCTTTTTTTTGTTAACTACAATAGTATTAATATTAACAACAAAATTTCATAATTTATTTATTACAATACAAGTCAGTAAGAATACATTAACAAACATATCATAAATTTTTAAATACTTAATATACTAACAAATTTAATAGAATCTTAATTAAAATATCCAAAAATTAATATTTTATCATAAATTTGAAACTTAATCCAGCCTTTAATTTGTATGAGAGAAATATTAGCAAATGTTCTCTACTGTTAGCCACTTAAAGTTCATTGAAACATACAGATTTATAAACAATAGATATAGATATAGTTAAATCTTATTAGTTGCATTATATATTTAGTCAACTTCATTGCACAAAAAATATCAAGAGATGTGTTAGCATCTCACATTCTGGAAATTTCATCTATCAACATGTATATATATTTTTCTTATTTATTTTATCATATTTTCCATGTGAGTTTGACTAAGCTGCATATAATAGAAAGAGATAAATAGTAATAGGTGTATGAGTTGGTAAACTTCAGGTGGTCCTTGATAGCAAGTCACTTGCCTGGAAGAACCGACAACGAGATAAAAAATTACTGGAACTCTCACCTAAGCAGAAAAATTTACACTTTCCGAGGCACAACCACTACCAAACCAGACACGATCACTCTCACTCTACCTCCCAAGCGGAAACGTGGTAGGACCAGTCGCTGGGCCATGAAGAAGAACAAAACCAAAACAGCACCTCCCTTAGCAGCAGTTCCTCTCCCACCAACACCGCCACTAGAGGCCGAGAAACATTCCTCCACCCATGAAAATACTAATCATACCCAAGAAGAAGAAAATGTAGGCACTAATGGAATGTGGGTAGAGGGTGAGAAAGAAATAACGAAGAATGAGGGTGACATATGGGGACCCTATGAGAAGGAAGTTATTAATGGGGGAGAGGGGGATCAGGTGTTGAGTTTTGAATCTTTCAACGACATCTTCGACACTTACTGCCCACAAGCAAGTGGGTGTTGGACCATTTCTGATGAAGGTTGCAGAGAGAGCAGTGAAGTGGTTGGGAATAAAACTTGTGACCACACCGTTATGTCGAGTGGTCGGGAAAAGCAGTGCTTTTGTTCTTCTTCGGTGGTGCTGGATCATAAGGACGAGTCTTTGTCATGGGAGCGGCATCAGAATCTCCTCTCTTGGCTTTGCGAAGATGAAGACTGGGACAAGGATTTGCAGAGCGTTGGTGAGATTGATCCTCAGAAACAAAAGGACATGGTTGATTGGTTTCTCTCTTGAGACCAACCTCTTCTTGCATCTCCTCGCCACTTTAGTTTTGGACCTTAACAAAGACCATGTGTTTCTTCTTGCCTTTTTTTTTTCTTCTTCCTTCCCTTTCTTTTTCGGATGTAAAATCTGTAGACATTCTAGGGAATCTTTTGTGTTAGCTTAAAATGTGAATACATAGTACTTCTAGTGTACAACTGAAATAAATGAATGTGTTCAATGTCCATTAATCATGATTCTTGCACGATTACTTGTGCTTATTAATCAAATATAAAAAATGTCACATAAATAACTAAGAAATAAGGGTATGTTTTAGTATTTACACTTCTTTTTTGCTAATTAAAAGAAGACAATTTTCTGTATTACTATATTTCATGCATTCATGTAATAATATCTATTTTTATTAATAGATCTTTTATTTTTTATATTTATACCCCTCTTTCCAAAATACAACCAATGCTAGCATATAGTAAAAAGTGAGTAATTTTTTTTATTGAAAAACATTACCAATCTCTAATTTTCACTAATTAATGAATAGATATTTTCATTTACCCACATTCGTTAAAGTAATCTCAAATTGTATCTTTCTTTCTTATTGATCAACCGTAAACTTAAACTCCAATTAATGTTCCGTAAAATTTACTTAAATCTGAGTCCAATTTTTCTCTAACTCATTAGTTTTTAGATAATTACTTAATTACTATTTTTGTCAACAAATGAACTGCAAATAATTATTTTCTTAGCAGACCTAATCATTAGTATTCTATCTCTTGGACCGTTAGTACAGTACTGAGACCTCAAGCCCAGTCCAAATAAAACCTGTTCAGAGGACTATATCATAGAAGTACACCATAAATTTGAATCTTTAAATACATGTTATAGGTGTAAATTCACTTTATGTCGTAAAAGAAAATATTATAATATTTAAAAATTTTAAGTTTACCAATAATATTAATTACTTCTAGGCTCATTTCCTCTAATCAATTATATATAATCATAATATAGATTTTGAAATCAATCTACAACCAAAAGTCTAAACTACTGAAAACAAACTAATAATATAATAAGTTTCACTAATTAAAAACATATTCAAACAACTGTTTGTGATCTCAATTACATAAACTTATATTTTTACTAAAAAAAGAAATTATTGACAGAATAAAATTCGTTGAAAATAACAAAATTGCATAAAAAAAACTTTATACAAAACGTGACAATAAAAAAATAAATTCTTTAATAAAATGTTTGTTTGTCAATTTCCTGAATGATAAAGAAATTTTTTTAATAGTTATCGACAACAATATATTATTCGATCATTATTAAGAACAAAAAAAATTATATGTTCATAAATATTCTCATAATTTTTAATTAAATCCATATAAGTCATTCATACATTAAATAATGAACTCGCTTGTGAAATTTCAAGTTAAAAGATGTCATTTGAGCAATGTACTTGTTTTAGGGATAATCAATAAGATGTTTTTTTACCATATTGTTGTTTAAGCAAACAAATGTCACTTAAGAAAGACAACATAGACCAAACCTAAGTTTTTTTTTTTTTTATCACATTTCACTTAAATGAGAAAAATCTACCTTAAGTATGAGGTTTGCCTCACTCACTTTTTTCGTTTAATTAAAAAATCTTACTTGGATGAAAATGTTAAGAAAAAGATTTATACAACAAATTTTAAAAAAGAGCTCAATCCATTTCTTTTTAACCAAACCATAATTCTAACACATCCAAAACATTCAAAATAGTCAAATTCAATTATCTGCCTCATTACATCCACATTCATATCACTACAATCAAAATTGACCATCGATATCTCGTGTATAATTCTAAGGAAGTCCAAGTATATAATGAAATTCAAAGATTCAAGGATTTACCATATAGGATTTAATTTTGAAATTTATGAAATTTGAAGTTATAATCTCACAAAGATGGAAGAGAGAAATTTAGAAAGAAGTTATTGTGTAGTATGCAAGAAAATAATAGAGATAAAAGAAAAGGTTTAAAACGCATTAAAATATAATACACTAACATTTTTTGAGCATATATATATGTGAGTGCACCAAGGAGTAAAATAAATGAATAAAAGTTAAAATATAATAAAATGATAAATTAAATACTGAACCGGTAAAACAAACAAAGTAGATTTAACTAATGGTAACAATAATAACAGTGGAAAAAGTTGATTGTGATGAATTAACTTCCAAAATCATCACGCACACCATTAAATGTACAAAACCTTGACATATAAACAAAATTGCTCTAAAAATAATAGTCCACAACAGAAACCTTACACCAATGTACCACACTATTCCGCTGGTCGTCCTTTTCCGTTTCTATCTTTCTCGCACATAAACTTCACCGTCACAACATTCTTCCTCAGTGCAATTCTACTGTTCAAATCTCCTCTCAGGGTGAGAATATCGCCGACAACTCCTTCTTCAACCTCCTCGATCATCCTCATTACATCAATTATGGAAACACAAAGTTATGAATATACCATCATCGACATCCCCGACATAGAAATAGACCATCTTCAGAGTGACCAGCCAAAACCCCTCAAGGACAAGAAGATGAGCGGCAGCATGCGGTTTCTCAGGGTGGCGCTCCTCGTCATGCGAGGACGTTCCCAAAAGCCAAAGGAGATTCACCAGGTTGGTCAAATAGACGATGGGTCCAAGAGCAGGTGGAACAAGATTGTGAATTCCTTGCACCTTCAAAGCAACCAATCCCCATGTTCCGTCTCTGACTCCGCCACCAAGTGGCCGGCAACGGAATGCGGCGGCAACGCTTTTGTGGCGGAGGAGGAGGGGCGTTACTCAGCTTCCATACCCAGTAGCCGTTACGCTTCGGCTGTGGGGTTGAACCAGTTGGTTGAAAGTGATGATGAGGAGAATGAGAAGCAAGAGGTCATCGTGGAGTGCAAGGAACACGGTGATGGAGATGGCGATGAGATGATTGATTCCAAAGCTGAGGATTTCATTACTCACTTCTACGAAGAAATGAAGCTGCAACGTATGAATACCGTGGATCGTCTTAAGTCAAAGGTCACTGGGTTTGTAATGATGTGGATTTCTTTTATATATATATATATATATATATATATATATATATATATATATATATATATATATATATATATATATGTATATATATATGCAAATGGCATGGGAACGTAGAGAGGATGAAGAAATTCATTTGTGATTAATTAAACGGAATTTTATGATACTGATGTGATCTATAAAACAAGACATTAACATAATACAGAATGATTCTTATACCGAGTTTACTCCGTTCACAATGGTTTGAGAAAGTCGGTCGAAACAAATTTAGTTTTTTTTTTTAAGCATAGATGTATAATCCATCGTCACCACCACTTTATTGTTTTCTTTTAATAATCTTTTATAATTTTTTTATTATAATTATTTACTATTTTTAATTATATAAGTTAATAATATGATATTTTTAAATAAGAATTTTATTAAATAATGTTTGAAGAATTTGAATGTTTAATTTATTTAATTGTTTATATAATCAAAATTAGAGAATTAAGTTTTATTATAAAATATTAAATCAAGTCAATCCACTTATAAGTAAAGAATATATAAAATAAATTTTAAAATTAAAATATTTAGAAATGAATCGATCCACATATCATAAATCTAAATTAGTTAAGTAAGGTTTCAAAATTTATATCTCAAAAAAAGAAAAGATGAGTCATGTTAAGTTGACTTTTTTTTATCTTAATCCATGATGAGCCAATTGTACAATTGGCTCATTGACACCATAATAAAAAATATTAGTTCACATACAAATACTAAATCATACATACCAAAAATAATATTATGTGCTAATTTGTCCGTAAATGTTCTAACTCAAAATTGAAGGGCTATATAATGATGTTTTATTATGATATCTCTAAATAATATTTTTCTCAAGATTGAAGAATTATATAATCAAAAATCATATTGCAATATCTTTAAATAGTATCACATGATCCAATTAAAGTAATTTTATTTTAAAATAATCAAATTAAGATAATAATTTATCAAATCAACAAAATAATCATTAAAATGAATTTAAAAATTGATTAAAGAATTTAAAGGGAGTGAATTTGAGAAGAAAATAAATGAAAATGAAGTTATTTAAATTAGGGGAAAGATGGTAACAAATTAAGAGGTCTTAGAGAAAAAATTATAAAAGTTTGACAATCATTTGATAGATTAAAAAATATTTATTATTCAAATAAAAAGATTATTATTTTACCCTTCATAAATAAAATAAAACAAAATAAAATAAATATAAATTATGTTAGAATGAAACGTGAGTATTTATTTAAAATAAAAAATTTCAAACCATAAAATTATATTGAAATAAAATGTGGTGGATAGAAAGTAAGTTCAAATAAATTGTGGTTAAATCATTAGTTTAAATAAAATTATTATTATTATTAATTAATTAATGTGAATTATTATTAAAAATAGAAAATTAAAGTTGAAAAACTTATATTAAAATTAAATAAGTTTTGTATATATTAGTTAAAATAAAATATTACTTTAAATAAATTAAATAATAATTTGAATTGGTAAAATTATTTTAAATCGACATGTTCTTATTTAAAGCTAATATAAATTAAAATGAAACTTCAAAGCTTGGAGAGTGAGAAACAAAAAGGCAAAGTAAAAGAAAGGAAAGAAATATTGATATAATGTAACATTGGCTCTCTCTTATATGAAATTGTCTACAATATAGTGCAAATAATTTCATCCAAACAAATCCTGACTCGCTTTTTATATAACTTTTACTTTGACTTCTTCTTTTTTCTTCTGTTGGAATAAATTATCCCAAACAAACCCAACATTATCAATAAATTATCCCAAACTTATATTAAAATTAAATAAGTTTTGTATATATTTATTAAAATAAAATGTTGGTTATTACTTTAAATAAATTAAATAATAATTTGAATTGGTAAAATTATTTTAAACTAAAATATTATTATTTAAAGCTCATATAAATTAAAATACAAGCTTAGAGAGTGAAAAAACAAAAAGACAAAGTAAAAAAAAAAAAACAAATCCTATAATTTAACATAAATGGCATTGATTTTTTCTTCTATTCTTTTCACTTGTCCAGTGATTTAAATGAATTTTTTTACACAAATTAATGAAAATCACCTTATCCAAATAAGGTCGAGAATCACTCACTTAATTGTTCAAAGATCCAAATGAATTTATCTATAAAATTACTGCAAATCACTTCATCCGACTCACTTCTTGTTAACTTTGACTTTGATTTTTATTTAGAATAAATTTTTCCAGTGCCAAAAAAGTATTTGATAAGAATATTTTAGGTGAAGTATTCATCACCTTTTCAAAAGTTATCTTTTTCTTTTATTTATTTTTTCATCAGTTTCTGTCTCCCTCTTCCTTTCCTTCATTTCCAATGGAATGACAAAAATATGTGTGCTTCTTTCTCTACCCCAAACCAAATAAAATGACAGTACCATTCAGCTTCATATGTATCTTTCGTATCTATGCAGGAACAGGAAATCCGTACATTACAAATTTTTTTTAATATTTTTAATAAGTAACTGAAACTGCATAACACAGAACAAACAACTTTTACATCAAAATTTGGATTAGGAAAATCTTTGTTAACAGCTCTAATTCCAGGACAACCAGACAAGCAACAAGATAATCCTCGCGCATAAGAGATTCTATATTTTGAAGTGGTCTGAGAAGAACGGAACATTGGGAGGAAAAACCTTTGCATGTGATGGTGAGAATCACGAAATGCAATCTCAACGTTCAAAAATTGCAATATCAGTACTTACCGTGGCAACAAGTCTCTGCATTAGTAGCCATGGGCGATCTGAGAGCATTTTTTCTTGATCCATCGAAGTCCTTTCTTGACCGTAGCCTTAACCTTCCCTTCCACGCCGTAAACCTTGTACTTCGCTATCCTTTTCTTTCTCTTCGCTTCTGGGTCACTGAATCTCCAAGCTTTTTCACTCCCCTGAGTAGAATCTGCACTCCAACCGTGGCTTTTACCGCTCACCACCTCCATCCTCCTGTCACCACTGTAAGGCCGGTGACCCGACCCGTAACTCTCCATGTCCAGCCGCGGGAGGAGGGAAGAGAGCGCAGGGGCTTTTGTTAGGGTTTGGAAGTTTCGAGAAAGGGTATATTGGGAAGACGATATAATGAAGCACAGAAACGTGTGCTGTGGCGAGGAATGAGCAATGTTCTGATCTTTGAAAAGTGGCCTTTGTGCTCGCTCGGAATCTGGGATGTACTTTGCGTGATTAAAGAAAAAATGAAGTCTCTTTTTTAAAAACTGCTTTTTTGGTTTATTTAAATATAGAGAGAAAAAAAATATGACAACTTCGGAGTGGTATAGTGTGAGAAACCTGGGTTGCAGTAAAACCAATGACTTTGTCCATTTTGGTGGTGTTACCATGTGTGATGATTCTTTTTGCATAAGATACGACGTCATTTCCAGTGCCCACCAGATTTGACGTGGTCCTCAAATCCCAATGTTATGATTATTTTGAGGAAAGATGTGATCAGTCATCAACACTCAAAGAAGAAACTCTTCACAGCAATGATTCGGATGAAAACTGCTACTGTAGATTCTGTTCTACCCTAGCTACACTTGATGTAATTTAGAACACTAAGGGGATTATACTTCCATGATAAACCTGGTGTCTAGATAGTGACTTGCGTTATTTTAATGTTTGGTATGTGTTATTTTCTACGACTTCAACAACGTGAAAGACCTAACCAATAGTGAATAATACCAAATTTTTCTGTATACACTTCTGGATCCTTATTATATAATACAAAAACATCTGTGGCAATGTGCAGGTATTGCAGAAATATTTGTCTTTTCTACTAAGGTTCGGAGGAACTTGGGCCTCCCTTAAACTCTTTGACATGGTCCATACAAAGATAAAGTACTGTTAGGCCCAAATAAATACCGGGCCACAATCCGTAAACGCTTTTTACAACAAAACTGTTTCATGGTACAGTAAATAATTGCATGTAACCATGGAAAAGTGTAATTTAGCCAGATGTTTGTCTGAAGAGATAAGAAAAGATGAGAAATATGTAATTAACATAATTAATGGAGTTTTATCAGAAAAACAAAGTTATATTAAGAGATGAGAAGTACTTGTACTTAATAGGTGTCCTGAAATAATACATTATACTATTTCAATTTTAAAAAAAACAAAAAAACTACATCAATTCTTGTTTTAAAATTAGTATAATTCACAACTAACTAAATAATATGCAGGCTACGACATTAATTAATATGCCTTCTACACCACTTTGATTTCAGCTAAGATTTATTTAGACACAGTTACATCTGCAATGACATTGTGAACTGAAAAAAAAAAATTGCAACTTGCGGCTGAGATTAATTACGGTTATGAAACAATTTCTATATCCCTGATTCCATCACAAGCATTAGCTTCTTCCATTAGTAAAGCAAGTTCATAATCTTAAGGGGAGGGGTGAAAAAAGAAAAGATGTGTAGCAAAGAAGAAGGTGAAGCAGGAAGATAAAAGTTAATTATATATATATATATTTAACCTGCAATCTGACATGACAGAACTACAATTTGAGATGGACATCAACTTCCCTGTCTGCAGCAAAATCAAGGACAGTAGAGGCAGATTGCAGTACAGAGGGTGAGGCATAAAGCTGAAGAGGAAAACATGGAGTTGTAGTGGTAGCAGTAGCAGTGAGGTGGGTGGAGGAAGGAACGAAAACGGGGCGCGAGGGGAAGTGCTTTGCAGAGGTAGAAGTAGAAGGAGAAGGAGATGAAAGGTAAATGGGTGGCAGTGTAACCGAGAGTGGCACCGATCGTATTATTGCATGGGAAGTGAGAAAGGTAAGAGGCGTAACTGAAAGAGGTGATGATGGTGGCACGGAGGAGCGTCTGTGGCTGTGGATTTGGAATCGCCTGGCTCTCTGACGCTCTTTCTTGTGAGCGTTTTGGTGTCCCCCTAAGGCCTGGGAGTTCGCGAAAACCCGCTTGCAGTAGTGACACCTGAATTTTCTGTCCTCTCCGACATCGTATTTCCTTTCTGCAAATTCCTCTTGCTCTGTTAGTGGGAAACCAAACAGTTTCGGTGCCGAACTCCGAGTCTTGTGATTATCAGACATGTTTCTTTTCTCTCTCAATGCATTCAAACTCTCCTTATCTCTGCTGCCCTATATATACACACACACACACATTAATTCTTGGGATTATCTTCTTTGCCATACCCACTGGTAGTCACTATCAACCAATTACATTTAACCTCTACCAATATACTGTATTTTTTTTTTCAATATAGAAATTCTAAATCTTTTTGAAAAACAAAAGTAATATATTTTTTAAAGGTAACGTGTTCTTGTTTTGCGCTTTACCGTGAGGTGTTATTTAACTGATTATTACGACAGTGAGAATAATATATAAGATAGCAGCAAAAAACAAAAAATATACGTACTGATGTAGTACATGAATGGCTATCAAAACGACATGTGACAAAAGCCTTGAATATGCAGTTAATGGTTTTTAGCTTCTGATAAGATTCATGTATCGATAAAAAGGGACCCGGAGAGAGATCGTGCGACAGAGTACAACAGGACACAGGCCATTGAACGTGTGAAAGTTAAAAAAAAAAAAAAAAAAAGTTACTAGCACGACATACACACTTATCTTGAATCTGTTTTGTCATTCTCCCATTTTCCCTTCAACAGATTATTTTGATCCACTTGTCCGGATTCTGGAGTTGCCGTTGTTAAATGTAGTTCAATACGATAGGCATATATGTATTTGTTGAAATGATAAGGATGCGGTTGAAAAAGGGTGACGTTACATGTTAATGGAAAAACCTATGTAGTTTTAGTCAGTTGCTTTTTGTCTGTCGAATTTGCTTTAATGATGCATTGGTTCAATTGAAAGGACTAGGCGTGGGTGTGTAGTGCCTAAATATATTGCTACTATCTGCTGCGTGGTAAACCCACGTTTCTCTGAATAGTTTTGGTTAATTGATAAAACACATACATGAATCGGTGAGGGTTGAATTCAATGTATGCGATGACATATCTTCCTTAAGGCGAGGCAGATGTATGTAAAACAAACATGCTTCTCCGTCGTATTGTATAGGTTTGTGTTGTGTATGTGTAGGTATGAGACAAACCCGGTTGTGATGTGATGGATCTTTTGGCTTATTCATAGGGCGTGGAGATGGGAAGCCACGATAAGGATTTAGCTTAGATACCTATACCTTTGCCTCCCCTCTAAACTACACCATTGCTTTTCAATTTTTTAACTACAAACTCTGCATTAAATTATTGGATTTAACGTTGCCTAAACACTCAAATTTGTTTTGTTAAGAGTTAAATCAAATCTTAATTTTTCGTAATAAATTATAAATAGAGTTCGTATTTGAATGATTAAAGTCAAAAAGTCTGAGTAAGTGCTTGTTCCGTTTATGGGAATAATTTTAGCTTGTGAAATAAATGGTCTTTTTTTTTTCTCTATACTTGTAAATTTATGGATAACTATCAATTTCCAGACCTCGAGGTTTTTACCGAATAACTCTTCAACTAAATTCAATCTAATCCAATTAAATCTAAATTTTGTGTATTATTGAATTAAGTTCTTTGTGCAGTTAGACCAAATTCAACCAACTCACTTTCTTACGGGTTGACTAACAGATTTCATATGCTAAACTCTCGACCTAACTCAACCCAAATAAAAATTATTAAAAAATACTAATATTAATATTAAAAATATTATTCAATTTAATTTAATCTATTAATTAAAATATTTTTAATTATTTAAATCTTAAAAAATATAGCCTATTTTTTGAAAAAAAAAATTAGAAATTACAGATTTTAATTAAAAGAACTTAAATTCTTTCGCTCAATTTATCAAACTCAATCAAGTTCAGTAAAAAAAAAAAAAAAAAAAACAAAAAAAAAAAAAAAAAAAAAAATCAACTGTTCAGATGGAGTACAATAAAAGATGCAAAATTCATTTGATTGAGTGACATGTTTTCCAAACCCTACCACTATATATTCATAAGCAAGCCTAAACAATAATCCAAAAGAATAAAAAATCTATCAATTTGTAGATATGTTAAATATAGTAATTTAACATATCTACAAATTATTTATAATTATACAATTATTTAAAAAAAAACCGTATCAGAAATATGTGTGAAATGAACGAAATAATATATAATTATTATATTTTAAAATTTTATTTATATTGATTATTATCTTCTAAATATAATATTTATTTACAGTTGTTTAAAAAAAAAAACTCTATGAATCGATGGTTTTCCAATATTACAAAAACTGTGAATCTATATGTCCACCCCTAAACTAACTTTTACTGTTGGCTATATAAGTAGTTTTTACTTTGAAGATGCCTATCTGTTTTATCAGTTTACTGAATTTGCATCTTAAAACAATTAGTGACGCAGAGTAATAATATAAAATTAACAAATATTGACGATGTTCAGGCACGATTAAGAATTTGTTTTTAAAATTCATGTCAAGGAGATTAACTTCTCAAAAGTTTCACTATTTTGAAATATTAATTTTAACTTTCAGCTGTAATCATTAATATTTGTTTATTTATTTATTTATAATAGTAAATAATAAAGTAGGATTTATTGTATGTACTTGGCTCATTGGTAGTGTGTGGAGAGCTCGACACGTGTTTGAGTTTTACTATGTATATCGAAAAGAAGACGAGATTGATGTCGGCCACTAGAACGCGCGTGTTCTTTGATCGCAGTCTTGACTCCACAATTGGGTTTGATCGGTTGATCACAGTGTCTCCCATAACCCTGCTTCGATTGACCCTTGCTTTGTGAAGAATCTTAACAAGTTGTGTGAGAAACGCTTGAAGCATATCTACGTCTTCGTCACAACAAAACTATACTTAGTTTTGCACTTTTGCAGCAGCACCTTTTGAAACAACCAAATACCCAAAATTATTTATCGAAAGGGCCCCATTCTCATCACCCCTTAACTTGAATCATTTCACAAGACAGCGTTCGTATAAGTCCATGTGCAGTTTCTGTTTCTTATGTGTACTTCCCTACTTTAGCAAGAGAATTTCAGAATTCAGATGCATTTCAAGAAGCCAGAGCCAGCTACTTGGTTCAGTCCCCCACCACTCTCTAATGCTGTCAAATCTTGGTTTCCCTCCATGTTTTCGATTCCCTTAGATAGACCAAACCATGCTGAATTCAGTGCTAATAGGTTCATGCCTCTACACTCTTTCAAATTACAAATGAAATGCATGCACTACAATTATGCTTATTTTTCTCATATAAATATCTTATCAATGTATTCAGACTTGCACACCCCAGTATATAAACCTTGTATTCTCTGATGGTGTCTTTACAAAAAAGTTTTCCTTGGATTGTGGTATATGCTTTGAAATACAGAGTGCAGCACCAAGTACAGCAAATGGCCCACCACTTTTTTTTTCCCAGTTCGGTCTTTCTCTTTTGCGTTTTTACTTTTTCGACAATTTTCACAAAATCTTCGTTGTTAATCACGGCTTGTCTTCTCCCTGAAAGACTCAACCCAAACCCAATAATGTATGCATTTGAGTCTGACAGATCTCTTTCTGCCCTCATTTCTTCACAATTATAATAATCTATACTCAATCATTTTCAACGTCAATTTATTTATAACAATAAACCGTGGCCAATATACTCTTTAAATCATTAATTAATAATAATCCACATAACCTAATGCTGTTCGAAAATGGCATTAAAAAATAATAACAACAATATATACAGATTTACGTTAATAATTGTCATCATATTATAAAATCATCATTACGTAAAAAAAAAAAAATATATATATATATATATATAGAATAACTTACCTACCTTAAAGCTTAACCCAGACATCCGCACAAATGCAAATTTCTTTTCATTATCATTATCTTTTACTTTTGTACCGTCTCTAACTCTTCCAGGGCATTATGGTGTTTTGGTATCTTGTAATGATTATGCGAACGTAGTAACATGTTTTTTCATAATGTTACGCGAAAGAATCTGTCCATGTTTTTTTTCAACCATTTATATCTAATATACCATGATCAATGAAACTAATTTGAAGGCAAGCTGATAATGAACTTAATTAGACAGATGACATAAACGAAAAAGAATGAGCAATAAAGTAAAATTAGAGTAAACAATTTGTGGAGGGTTGGTTATTCCTGGAAGAGTCCAAAACAGTACTGGTGTGTGATGTTGGGATGAAACAGAAAATGGAATTATTTTATGGAGCACATGGATGATGAAGATTGCAAAATCCTGGCACATGGCCCACAGGGCTATTCCCCTTTTGAGTTCGAAGGAGGGAAGAAAAGGCCACCATGGACACAAATGATGAAGCAGGAAGACCTTTTAATACATAGATAAGATTTCAAATCTAAGGTCAACTATGCATGCTATTGGCTGCTTTTATACTTCCATCTAGTTGCATTGTTGGACACAGTGGTGGCCACATTTTTGTCCCGAGATGATAGCAGGATCGTTCATATATTCCAAGGCCACGATTTAAGTAGTTAAATAATTCCACGTGACAGAACAATATATTTGTTGTCCAGGTAGGGTTTAAGATTGTCCATAGGTAGGGTTTAAGATTGTTTATTATATCGAAAGATGTTACATAGTGATACGCAGTGATTGAGTGATTAATAAACTTCTGGTCTCGAACTCTAAGAAGCAATACTCGACTAGTGCAATGGTCTAGCGTCTTTGAGCCATTTTGGATCGTCCGAGACGTTTCTGAACCGTGAGGAGTAATAATTATTTTCTCAAGTGTTACTAGTATATAATAATTTGTGGTCATGGGTTTTAGAAATGTTTATTTTGTACCTCGTCTTTCTCAGAGGTTCACGAGTCCAAGACAAGAGATAAGGTTGGCAGCGGTTTATCCTTTACAGTTGGAAGTGTGTTCCTGGTTGTTGTTCCAGTTGGAGTCAAACCCAACACCCGCAATTCATGTGATTTGTATCGTGTAACGTAAGAAACATATGCCCCTTGTTTCTCTAGATTCAACCTTTCGGATTAATAGTTGTTCCTGTGGGTTTAATAGTTAAATATTGTTTAAGAGTGGACAACCACAATTTAAATATATATATTTTCTTCATTTTAGGAAAATTCATAATCTTGATTCAATATTTAATTTTGTATATCTTTTTTATGTTCTTACCGAAATTTGATTGGTATCATTGACGATGACGAAAAGAAATTTCGATGCTTGAGTTGAGCGAGAAAATGTTCTGTCATGAGAATGATTAGAATTCAGAATAGAGAGTGAAGTTGATACCATTTAGTAGATATTAAATAAATAATAGAGTTTAAATTGGATGCTTGAAATAATATATGATTTATTTGAAACAAAGGAAACTTTTATTTTCTTTTATTGTATCACATTTTATCGCGAATATGGTTGGTGCATCTGGATTATACTTTAAATGGGACCACTTCTCCCCATGACTAGACCAAACTCTTTGATCTACGAGAGGTTTCTTCAAGTCTATGAGTACATAATGCATTTGCATTATTTTATTTTAATCCATTATGTGTGTTTAATAGATCCGAGAGAAGTAACAAGTCACAGTTCCCTCTATAAGTAGACTCTCTAACTCAAATAATATTATATCAATATCTCATTCTTGGAGGGGTAATCATTCTTGGAGAGGTAAAATCTAGTTTATGTAGTTATCTATTTATAGCATTTTTATTTGACTTTTACCCTTAGGTGATTAAGAAGAGTCAATCACGATTTAGACTTTACTTTGTGCCTAACTGATTCCCATTTAGTTATGTTAAGAGTTGTTCTATTATTCAAATTGTTACTCTCTTTTTTCTTGATAATAGTTAATGTTTTCACTTTGGAGTATATGCATTTCCAAATTGTGTGCTTTTCTTATAAACATTATTATTACTAATAAGTCAACCAAAAATTCTTAGAGTATCGATATTAAATTCTAAAACGACCTCAACTCTTCATCCATATTGCTCTAAACTTAGGACGTATCATATCTAAACTGAAAGAAATAGATCACCAACAAATAATTTCAAAAACCGTGACATCATCAAATGAGAAAAAAGTAACAGTTAAACCTTCTTGGTGACACTGCCATTTTTTCTTTCTCTTGATGCATAATAGTTCTATTAGAATTGTAGAACAACACAGCAGTGAGCAAAATTTTAACTTTTTTCATTCTGTATGTGTGCTGTTTATTTCTAATGGGCTGATTTAAACACAAAATTCATTTCGAATAAACAGGTTTGGGCCGGCATAAAACTGTTAGATAACCCAATAAACAGTACAGAAATTAGTCCCTTCAACATCAGTTTTCAACCTATTTGAACCAACAACGGATACCATTTTCTTAGTAGTGTCAATTTAAAAAAAATGGAGCATTCTAGAAAAATATGCTTCTTTCTAGAGTAGCTCCTAATTCTCTTTCCAATACGCACGTTACACGTGGCAAAAGATGACGTTGACACGTCAAAATAAAAACACGTGTTGCAGAAATTCCAGAACGTCCCTAACATTCTTTTTCTCTTTCTCGCTATGTCAATCCCATTTAATCTGAAGTTGATCTCATGGTGTTTCAAACATTAGAAGTCCAAAAACAAAAACAAGGCATAGAAACAAAGCAACAACGTTAAGATGCAGTCAAGACTGTCGGAAGCAACAAGAAGAGCCTCTTGTGCATTATCTTCAACTACTCGTTTGAGTCTAAAACGTGAATTTTGCTCCGGCACTCGAAGTCGAACTGCAGACCCTGAAATTCATTCAGGGGAACAAGAAGCTGGTCCCAGAGTTCACAGGGGACAACCCCAAGTAAGTGTTGACCTTCATCATCACTCTATATATAGGCTTTTGAATCTTCATATATATATATATATGTTAACTTTGGGTCTTTGAGTGTTGCAGGGTATAAGTACAAATGATAAGGCTAAGAATGAGGAGATTGCTGAAACAGAACGCAGAGCAAGCAAAGCACACGAGATGTTGAAGACTCCGAAATCTCCGTGTGAACCTTCCCCGAAACTGAAGAGCGCGGGGGTGAACCAGCGATTGGACCCAATGATTCAGCAAAAACGGGAGCATACGTGGAAAGGTTTAGAAGAGGTGAGTTGTGCTGGGCTTGATGGAAGTCCGTGGCCGGAGGATGAAAACAAAGGGAAAGAGGACGATAAAGATTACTATAAGCACCATAAAGCATCGCCCTTGTCGGAGATAGAGTTCGTGGATTCACGGAAGCCGATATCTCGAGCCTCTGATAAGACCGCAGATTCTGGAAGAGGGATAGATGTGATCGGGTGGCTGCCGGAGCAGATGGAGTCGGCGGAGGAGACACTGCTGAGGGCCGCGGAGATGTGGCGGCAACGGGCCATGCGTGGTGACCCTGATGCACCTCATTCGAGGGTTCTGAGGGCTCTTCGGGGCGAGGACTTCTGAGAATCTTTTGCTATGAAAGTCTTTTCAAACTGAAAAACAATCATACAAATAGACCTTCGGATCAATAATGGCATGCTAATCTCCCTGTACCTTTGATAAAGTATTTTAATATAGTTTTTAAATGATGAGTAATATGATACAATCAGTATAATCACCACTTAAATCATTTATTATACGTGTTTATGAAACAAAATTTAGATTTATAGCGTCATTGATTTTTCTTGGATGTTTATTATTAAATAATTAGAAAAGTTACACACTAAAGTGACTGTAATTATATATAAAATTAAAAAAATAATTAGACAATTAACCAGAAATTTGAAGTAATTGAATAAATTAGAAAAATAATATTTTGGAAATATTATCATGCTTATAAAATATATAAATAATCTTATTATGGTAATATTATATATATATATATATATATTATTTGTTTATATATATATATATATATATATATATATATATATATATATATATAATTTTTGTGGGTGTTGTTTATATTTTATTTGATGAATTTATATTAGGATTAAAAATGTTTTTTTCTTGGTTTTATTAAAAATTAAATCAATAATTTTTTAATTATTTTTATTAATAATTAAATTCAAATAAATTTTGTAAATAGTTTAAATTTAAGAAAAATAAGACACTTAATACTTTAAAATATTATAAGTCTTTAATCATTACTTTGTGAATCATTAGAATAGATGTTATTATTTTAATTCAATTTTTTATGATATTTATTTTGGATAATATTTTATATATTATCTAAAATAAATATGTAAAATATATAGATATTTATAAAGAGAAAATTTGAGACTTTAATATATAACAAAAATATTATGAATAAATTTTTAAAAATATAATAAAAATAAATTAAAAAATTCAAGTGAGTGTTTTTTTTTTTTAAATAATAATATAAATATAGATAAAAATAATAGTTAAAGATAAGTTATTAGTGATAATGATAATCAAACTCACGATAATGATCAATAATTTTAATAATTTAATAAATTTTAATTAAAAAGTCTTATTCTTAAGATTTTTTAAGTCTTCCAAATTTTTGAATCGTTTATATAGAAGAGAAAAAGAGGAAAAAAAAATATTTTGTAGAGAATTTTACTGCCTTCTCACTTTATTTATTGTTAGATCGAATCGTTTATGTAAAAGAGAAAAAGAGAGAAAATAAAAATATTTTGTAGGACATTTTACTGTCTAATTTATAAACGACCATTTTCACTTTATTTATTTTTGGATCGAGTTGAAATTTTGTTGTAGAGAATTTCACTGTCTAATTTATAAACGACCATTTTCACTTTATTTATTGTTGGATCAAGTTGAAATTTTGACAATTTGTTGCTTTTTATTTTTTTCATTTGTCAATTTGAGATTTAAGATTAAAGATATCAATTCGCATAATAATTATTTTTCTTGGATTCTTTTAATATTTAAAAGTATTATTATTTTGATTAATTGATTTGATTTAACATTGTCAATTTGAGATTTAAGATTAAAGATATCAATTCGCATAATAACTATTTTTTTTGGATTTTTTTTAATATTTAAAAGTATTATTTATTTTAATGTATTGATTTGATTTAAATATTTCTGTGTGTTTTGATTTGATTATTCTATACCTTTATTTGATCGTGTACATGTGAGTTTGTACTTATCACATTGACATGTTTATTCTTAAAAGTTACAAATCGGATTAATCCCACTTGTTTTGCACCAATCAGCCTCTGATGTGCAGAAAACGGACCCATTAGTCCGCAATATGAAAATAGGTTTAAGTTAACCCTTTCCGCAGCATGACAGACCGACCCATTTTCATTTTATTTTTCTATCCATTTTGAAATTTTTTTCTGGACAACTTCTTTCCGCACCTCACAATGTATTCCACCTGCACCTCCATGGGGACAGGGAAACGATAACTCTACCCTTAATGAAAAAGTAAATAAAAATCTAAATTTTATTCTTTCCCGCTTCATATTCATCTTCTCCATAAGTGGCGCATACCTTTTAAGGATCCCATTTTTCACACATTTAGTAACATACCTCAATTGAGGAAAATTAAATATTAAAAAGCTTGTGATAAAATCATGAATGCACTCAGATTTAATCTGCCAACTGTTTTTCTCAATTTACTACTCTTTCATGCCATTAGCATGAGAGGACGAGAACATAGTCAAAATGTGCATTGCGGTAGTGGTGCAAACGTTGTTCACGGCGGTGTGGTTTCACTAGTTTCTTTGGCATGTTATATTCATGAAAGAAAATGAGTTTTTGAAAACTTCACAAACTTTTTTATAAATAGATTAAAGTAGATTAATATTTTATTTTTAATGAAAATGAAATAATAAAAATATTATTATTTTTATCTTATTTAATAGTTTGTCAAATTTTGTTAAATTTTGTTTATTAATGTATTATTTTTCATTCCTAAATACAAAATTTATATTAGATTTTATATTATACAATCTGAAAAATGCAATTAAGAACTAAAACATAAATGAAAAACTACTTGAAAATGCAATGGATGGACACAGTTACTATAAATCATCATGAAAGAGCACCACTCTTTACTAATCACTTCTACAAACTTCAAAAAGAACATATTTATTTTCTTAACAAATTGTGTCATGGACCCGTTCAATTTGACCTTCATACTTACTTAACGCGTTGAATGAGTGTAATTAACGTGAGTTAATGAGTTGAGATATTTGTTTCGGTCTAACTTTTTTTAAGTCATATCAGTTGTTGAACTTGACTCATTTTCTCATCTTAGTTTCTTTTATGTTAAAAATATTGGTGTTTTCTTTTTAAAATTATTATTGTCAATTTTATTTTATTGTTATTACTTATAAATACTTACAAGAGTTTATAAGGATTATTTTCACTACATATTTTAATATTTTTTAGTATTATTATTGTTTCTATCAAAGTTTATATTAATCTAATTTCATTACTTTGTTATCTTCTTGCTTGATATATGACATATTAAAAAACTAATATATATATATATATATATGCTATAAGAATAAAATAAAATTACAAGAAAATATACTTGATAACAGTATATAGTAAATAAATAAATATTATGTCATTCTCTCAAGTTATCGACGTGAAAACTGTGTGCATCAACTTGCGGGTAGAAAAATTTAGTGCTTTGTATTTTCTTTATTTATTAATAGAAGCAAGAACAAGTGAGAATTAATTATGATCCAATTCCGACTACTTTGACTTATAAACAGTGTCAAAATTACATCAAAACAAATTCACCAAAAAACTGAACTTCACACATATTGATACTTTACCAATGACTAATGAATCATGCAGCTTAAATGATTGCCACGCAACTTGGTAATGTCTGGTATTCGTAAGATATACACGACACAGAGATTGTGTTTTATATGCTTTTGTTGCAAGATTTGATGATGAGAGGATGGCGTAGAAGATAAAGCACCGACAACAGGTGCGGTCACGATACAGTATAAACATTCTTATCATATCATCACTATCGACAAATCAAACCCATTCTTTTCACACATTTTACTCTTTTGAGAGCTCTTCAACCTTGTATCTTCTCAAAGTATCAAACCTCAATTTCCCAACTCAAAATCATGTCTATTTCATTGCATTTGCGTTCTTTCTTCTCCATTATTCTCTTCTTTTCATCCAGTGTTAACGTTCTAGCTATCACCCAACAAGCAAAAGACTTGGTCCCATGCACAATGTGCGCCGAGTGCGAGAACCCATGTCAACCCCTGCCACCTCCACCGCCACCGCCACCAGTGGTAGAGTGCCCTCCACCACCTCCACCGGCACCTCCGCTTCCACCGGCGATTGTTGAATGTCCACCACCACCAAAGACAGCATGTCCAGATAATTGTGAAATACCAGAAGGACCACCCGCAGTTTACTTTCCACCAGGAACACCATATCAATACTATGTTCCAGGTAATGTCCAGAATAGCGGTGGAAAGATGAAGCCATATCAGGGGATACTCTTCTCCAATTATCTGACTTCTTATTCTCTCTATTTCACCAACTTCATTTATGTGGCTAGTTCTTGTCTTCCTTATTACTTCGTTAATGCTTAGTTTACTGTGGTTGAGCAATTCATTGTCTCCCTTATCAGTTTTTTTACTGGGTTAACTCTGGTACACTCAGATTTGTATTACAAAAATTAATGCTAATAGAGAAAAAATGATCAACTCATGGTGGTAGGTGTGCGCAGAAGAAACCACTTTTAAGCAGAAGAAAAGAATGAAAACAAACAAAATAAAATCTCAGCACTGGCTCAGTTCCGCTATTCTCATTCAGTGTTGCCAAGATAATAAGGTGATTGATAATCGGTAATATGTGCTTGCAAACACATCAACATATCAAAATCTAATTGTTCCCAATAAGAATTAAACACATTTTAGATATTCATTTCAATATAATTTTTGCGTAAAATACTTGATTGTTGATACTTAAAAATACTATATAAATATATTTTATTTGAATTTCAGTATCATGTATGGTTAAAATTCTGGAGTTAAAAGAGTATTAATTTTAAAAAGTGTACTTATAACAAATTTTAAAAAAATAGTGTCAATACAATATTTTATGAAATTTAGAGATATAACATCCCCTGGCCCACCCCATTGTTATGTCAGGTCTGCAGTCCAATCCACCTCAACCCCTCACCTCAAGTGTCCCCCACTTTGTAAGACAGGCAGGTTGTTGTTATCGAATTTCCAACCTGACCTTTAACACCTTAGCAAACCAAAAGATGCTATCAGTTGCACTTCTAGTTTGTCAGACCTTATATATCCCGTTTACATCCCTATATATATCAAACTATATCTCGAAGTGAGTATTAGTGTATTTATCCTGTGCGCCTGTATTTTTTTTTTCTTTTTCTAAAACTGAAAACTTATATTTATATTTTTTTAACATTGTTTTAAGCATATTCACATGGCACCACTTAATTGGATTAATATTTTATTTTTAAATAATTTAGTATAGTTTGAAAAGAGGAGAAAAAAGTTTAGTGAAGAGTTTGTCAAAATTTGTTAACAAAAATTTCGTCAAAATATCAAAATTCTATTTATAATATCAAAATCCTATTTATAATGTGGGAGATTTTTTTAATTTTTGAAAAACAAATTATTCTAAAAACTAAATTAAAACATTAAAATTAATATAACATTTTAAATCTTATTTTTATTTTTAGACTCAAGAAACTACATTGATTTAAATGACTTTGGCATAACTATAAAAAATAAAAAAAAAATAACATACCATTCACATCCTGACTTTTTTTTAGTAAAATTTGGAGATAAAACAAATGTAAAATAAGTGTTAAATTAAAAAAAAATATTGGACTACTTTTTTAATAAAAAGTTTGAATTATGCTAACCTCTTTTGGTGTCATACTCGTTTTTTAATATTTTTAATCCAATTTAACAATATTGTGCATTTGTCTCTTATAACATCCTCCAGCCCATCCCAGTGCCATGTCAGGTGTGCATTTGTCTCTTATAACATCCTTTGGCCCATCCCAGTGCCATGTCAGGTATGCAGTCCAATACATCCTTTAACACCCTGGCAAACCAGAAGATGCTACCAGTTGCCTGCCTTGTGGGTAGTAACTTTTTTGTACTCTACCTGTTGAATAAACATTTGTCCCGTACTCTCGTATCCATATCAGTTGGGTATTTGTTTTGCGAGTGTCCGTATAATTTTTTAATATCCACATGTATCCGCGAATATTTATAAAAAATAAAAAAATATATTTAATAACATATTTTAATCGTAAATTCAAATAAAATATAATACATAACATTTATAAATTTTAAACAAAGTCCAAATAACCGATTTAAATAGTGTTAAATGACCTGCCCCACAAATCACTTGGCTCGCGGGCTGGCCTGGTTTTTTTTTAATTCTTATGATAAAACTTTCAATGTTTAAAAATTGAAAACCTTTAAGAAATTCACAAAATTAAGTAAAAACTTTGGGAAATTGGATGATAAATTGATAATTCAACATTTTCATCATATTCATATTTATACTATAAGATATACAATGTATTCTTTACATTTTAGCACATTAAAAAATATATAATATTTGAGAAAAGTATAGAGGTTTTGTGAGGAAGGGGAATAGAAGAAGATGACGGTAAATTTGACTTTTTACCTTGTTTATGTGGGTGCAATAAAAAAATATGGAGGTGTAGAAAGAAATTCCTTATACCAGACAAAAGACGAGCCAACTAGTCCTGACCCACTCGTTTGTTATTTTTTTTAAAATTAAAAAATAATTTAAAAGATTAAGTTTTTTTATATTATATTTAAGAGCATGTAAATATATAATAATATTGTCATTTGAATCATTAATATTTACAAATTAAGTTTATTAATAGTTATAATAGAATTATTTAACATGTAAATATAATAATTATTTTAATTTATTTCAATTAAAAATATTAAATAATCAGTTCAAAGTTTAAAAAATATTTATATAATTAAATAAGTTTTTAATATTTATGTAAATTTGTGTAAATAAACAAATTTTGAAAACTAATAAAATTTTAAATAATAAAAAAAAGGCAATCAAACAATTCTCCAACCCATCCTATAATAGGGTGGTACAACTTTTGGTTATTTTTTTTGTGGTGGATTAGTTCGGTTTGACCCATGTTTGACCAATTAAGTCAAAATGGGTTGAATTAATTTGTTTAGTCATCAAAATTATTTAAGAGACAAAAGTTCAGACATAATGATGAATTATTTATTATATCATGAATGATTTGGTAATTTTTTGTGATAAATAAAAGTTCAAAGAAGAAAATTTCGTCTTATAAATATTAGGAGTATAAAGTAAGTGTCAAGCACATAAATTTCATCTTGAACTTAATTGACCAAATCATCTTGAAAGTATATATATGTCCTAAATCCTATCCAAATTAAGGATATGTTTGAACCAATTTTTTCATGTATATTTAGAAAAAAAATCACTTTTTGTATAAGCTAAAATCACCTTACACGCATAATAAAAAAAATATAGAAGGATTATAAGAAGGAGTTTCTATGAATTAATTAGCAGTAATTTATGAAAAAAAAAATCAATTTTAATTGTAAAAATAAGCATTAATCTTCTCAATTTTCATTTTTAAAAATGTTTATGAAAATACTTGTTGAAACTTACTCTAACTAGAAAATAAAGTTATATAAGACCTTTTAGTTAACTTTTGTAGTATAGTGGTGTTTTGCTATTAATTAGCAAGACCATTTAAACACCATAGTCAACGTCAATTTCAACTCATTTAATCACCGCAACTGCTGGAACCGCAACTGTTGAAAGTAAATGTAATAAATACAACAGAAAACACAATTTTCTTTAATCTTCAATAAAAAAAACATATATTTTAAAAAATAATATAATCTTTATGGATGGTTTATAATTTTATGAAACGTTAATTTTGTTTTTATCTCTAGTAAATGTTAAAATATATGTATTTTGTTAATAAATAGTGACAGTAACATTTTGAAAATCATTTTAACAAATTTATACATTTATAATATTATATTTCAAAAATTTAGGAAATCAAAATGAATTAATTACTTTATTGGTCTATATAATTATGTTAAAAATGTCTTGCAATAAAGATAAAATAAACTATAATTGAAATTTTTGTCCGTAAAGAATAATAATAATAATTATTATTATTGTAAATTAATGCTTAGTACTTTAGGAAGTACAACTAAATTACACAATATTCTCAAATATGCATACAACGACTTTTACATGTATTAATTTATAAAACTAGTAAGCCTTTTACAGACAATAGTTATAACCATCGAATTCAATAATAAGTAGAAATAAATTTTGTTGATTGATAAGGACAGAGTTTATGTTATGTGTCCATTAACAACTAATATGAAAAGGTGTATTTTTTTACATTGTTCTTTTAGGCAGTTTTCCTTGTGATCAAACAAACAAAAAAAATGTACATAATATATTTTCATCTTATACTAATAAAATTAAATATAATTAATAATCCGTGTAAATATATATTCATCTTAGATCAATATTAAAATATAATCATACACTATTTAATCTTAAGTCCAATACTAAATTTTAACTTAATCATCCCATTATAAAAAAGTTATTTGACTGCATGCTACCGGTAGTTTAATACCGAACTAACATTTCTGGTCAAATAGTTAGGACAAAGTAGAATTACAAGAATAATTCACATATTACTACACTAATAAAGGTTAGAGTATTATTGGACCTTTAGTAAGCTTTCTAAAAGGAAAAAAACTCATTCAAGGTACTATAAATAAGATAGGTAAGTAAAACATTTAATGATTTTAGAAAAATGATAATCAGTGCCCTTAATTAGTGTCTAATAATATTGATTAATAAATAATTAATGTATATTGATATCATTATTTTTACATTAAAAGTTAAAATAATTAAGTATATTAATTAAAATAGTATAAATGCATATAATAGATTATTTAAAGACAGAAATACCTTTTTAATTTTTAGAAAATATATAAAATAAGGATTTTGAAATTTTTAAAATCTTAACTCAAATTGATACTTTAGTTATTTATTTTTTTGTAATTTTAGATGATTCATACAATTTTTCATTTTTTTATGATTTCTTTAAATTTTCTTATGTTTAATTATATTTAATTTTTAACAACATTAAAATATAATTATTTTATTATTTTTTTAACTTTTATTGATAAGCATTAAATAAAATATTAAACACACATGTGCAACACTTAAATATTTTTGTTTTTTAATTAAAATATAATTGCATTAATGGTTATTAAGTGAAATTTTATTTAATATCACATTTAATTATATATTTTTATATGATTCGGTATATATTAATTATTTCTAATGAGTACTCTTATACACAGGTTAACAAGACCGTACTTTTAATCCATTTACATATGTTATGGATGAGACCGAATATATTTATTTGTGCGTCACAACCTTTCGAATATGTCCAACCGGATAGTGTTACATATGGGGAGTTGTATGGTTAAGAGTGTATTTCGCATTACATGTATTTTTTTTTCTTAAAAAATTTAAATGTTTAAATTACAACAGAAAACAAATTAAAAATATTAAAATAATAAAAATTGTAACCTAGTGAACAAGAGTAGCATTATGCAAAGGAAGGTGTGATAAGAGAAGACGATTGATAACGTTGCTAGAAAAACCTTCATAAGGTGGTGGTGGGGTAACACCACGGGAATAGCTTTCATAAAGTGCTGTTACAAAACCAGTTTCCATGAAAGAAGAACTTTGGAGAAGAAAATCAAGTTTTCAAAAAGAGAACGATGCAGAAACTCAACTTGTAATTCTAACTAATAATCTTTTATAACTGATATAGAAAGTAATAAGGTAGTAAAATTTAATTTAATTTTATAATATCTATTTATGAGGTGAATTTGTATTTTTAAAACACTCATTTATTCTGAGATATATAATAGTTAAAAATTTGATTTATTTATTTTTATAATTTAATTTTATCTTTAATAAATGAGATTAAAAAAATATTATATAAGTTGAAGAACTAAGAAATGTATAGGTGGTAAATCGTGTTTTTGCATTGTCGTTTACTCACGATCAGTACTACTAGTATAAAAAAATAAAAAACAAAAAATTAGAGAGAGACATTTATTGGAAAGTGGTTAATTTGGTTTACAGATACGATGTAATTAATAAAGGCAGAATAAGTTACATGCAGTTACCCCATATGAAACGCAACTGGGTGCAAATTAATTGATACTTCCACATGCATGCCGACCGCATTTATACACTTATACCTACATTATGCGCAAACCATTAATTCATTTTGAGGTGCCTTCTCACTTTTCTTCCCAACCTCTATTTAATTCAAAACTCAACGTATTTTAATTAGCAGAGAAGGATTTTTAAAACAATTTTACAATATATTTTAAATCGTTTATTCCAAATGCAAAATTGACACTAAAAAAAGCTCATGAAAAAATGGGAGAAAATATGGAAATGTCGTCTCCTCAACCACCAGCCGAAAGACGGAGGAACATATTAACGATAACCCTTCATAAGTCAACTTTAAGCTACCCCACACTCTATCTCTGTTTTACTCTTTCTCAAAATCAATGCATCATATCTTCATTCCAGAATCTGCAAACCAACGCGTTTAACAACATTAAATAAAAAATACCCATCATCATGTCATAAATATGCAATATTATTTACTATTCTTAATACCTATCATCACATTAAGGATTATACATCTTGATATGATCAATAAAATTATGAATTTGAATTTTCTGTGTTGTTCGTGTGTTATTCAAAATAAATGGATGGATATATTATTTTTCTGTTTATTTAATTAATTGCCTTTGTTCAGCTTTCCGAAAGAAAGAAAGAAAAAGAACATGGGATGCATACTGAAATTATATCTTCCCTAGGCAGACAGCTGCAAGTAGGTATACTTGATTTAATATTCACTACTACGCAAACGACTACTCTTTCTCTATACTTATTCATGGAATCTATTGTCACATTGATACACACAATATTTTTAGAACACTAGGTTGGAACCATCATAAGTATGCATTAACTTCAAGTATATAGCTAGGAACTAATAATAATAATAACAATCATCATTATTAAATGTTACGTGACGTAAACATTATACTAGATAGCTTTTCTTACGAACTACTGAAATTAGTAGAATGAAGAAGTGCATATAGTTTTGTGCAAGATCATGGATTTGTGATCCTAGTAGTGAAAAGAATAAACATATCGATCTAATAAGAATATAAAATAAGTGTCCATTAAGAATAATTAATATGTTTTAAATTTTACAAAAATATAATTAAATATAATATTAAATAAATTTTGACTTAATCATCATAAATAAAATTCTAATTTATTTAAAGGACAAAAATATCTATAAATGATATACAACTTTAATTAATAATTTATTTGATTGATGTACACCTGTAAGAAATTTAAAAAAAATAATAAAATAACTATTTTAATATTGTCAAACATTAAAATATAATTAGACCTAAAAAAATAATTTGAAAGAGTAACAAAAGATACTGTGAAGAAAAGGAAGAATTTTCACATGAAAGTGTAATATTTTCATCAAAGTTTAAAAAAGACTATAAATTTCAAAGATTAAAGACGGTACCTTTTAAACATTTTAAGTTTCAATCGATACTCTTCAAATATTATAGAGATATATATTTTTTCATACATTCTAATAAAGACTTTAGAAATCTCAAAATGTTTAGTTTGTGTCGAGATATTATTTAACCATTCTAAAATATACTTTTGTTTTTATAAAATCTTTTATATAAATTTATATTATTTGAATCAATCAAATTAATTATTTTCGTTTTCAAATGTAAAAATAATAAAATAATAAATTATTAATTATAGCTTAATCATTGTGCTAAACACGTATTAAAATTCTCTTATAAATAAATCGGAACATCTAATGGATATTTTTCTTTGTCATGGTACTATTTTAGGGCGAACAGCCACAAAAAATAAAAAGCAGCGATGTATTACATCACTTTTAGATTTTAAAAACTGCAAAATAATTGAAGGGTAAATGTTGGTTTACTTATCCATGTTACATGATTTATTTCTTATTGAAGTACACATTTTTCTTCCCTCCTTTTATTCTATATTTGTAGCGAATATATAAAGAGAAGCAACATGTGGCGAAGTTCATTGCTTCCCCTTTCTTACTTAACTGCTACTTCTTTCTCTTCTGGTTTTGAGTTAGAGGAAGAGGATAAGAATATGGAAGGTATCTCAGGGGGGTTGAAGAAGTACTGGAGGAGAAGCATAAGGGGATACCAGAGATTGCATGGGTTGGAAGGGCGTGAGAGAGAAACGGTTCAGCTTGGAGAGAAGCGAAGAAGAAGGAGATGGCGCATAAAGATCAATCCCAAGATGAAAATCCGCAAAATCTCTTCCCCGAAGAAGTTGGTGCTGTGGGTCAGAGACGCCTACATGAGGATGATGCTGGGTCTAGCGAGCTCCACCGCTGCCTCTGCCGTCGGCTACGGCGGCGGCGGCTCCACCTCCGCCAACGGTGTCTTCGATAGGGGCCCACCGCCGAAGGAGTACGACCAGAAGATGATCGTTCATATGTACAAGACATTGATTATGGCACAGGGACAGTTGCTGCCCCGAGATCCAACACCCAACCGTCTCACCACAATGGTTACCACCATCTTATGATTTCTTTTTAATTACAACAACAACATGTTTTATCTTTATTTCGTTTTTAAGGATTTGTATGGAAATACTATAATTGGAAAAACAAAATCTACTTTTACAGTTCCTTTTTTTTCATAAAATATGTTAACGAAAAAAAGAAAAAAACCTATATTTTTATAATTGAGATAAATATATATCAAAATTAAAATATATATATATATATATATATATATATATATATATATATATATATATATATTCTCTTAAAAGCTTAGCTGGATTCCAATCCTTGTTTTGTTTTTCCTGGGTTTTTGGTTGTAATATTTTAATAAAATTGCACCAATTACCCAGGTTGTTCCTTCTTTCCCGATTAGATCTGGCTTGGTTGCTTTGAATAATTACAGCAAAATGGACATTACAATTGAGTATCTGATTGAATAATCGGGTGTAGTCGAATTATGATCGAAGAATGATTCTTTGTCCAAAAAAAACTTTTTACATTTATCTGAGATTATCTTTCACTATTTTTTATTTTGATTTTTTTTTATAAATACAAAAGTTTACTTTTATTAGAACTGGGAAGTGATAAATCATTTGAAAAGAAAAAAAAATGGCGACATCAAATAAGGTTGATACCCATGTCTGTGCATGAAACGTGACAATATAATCTTATTACATTTTTTTATCATAACTAAAATTTCTTTCTCTGTATTAATTACACTAAAAAGTAGGGGTGGGCAAAGTTAAGCGTATTGTACTAAACTATGAATTAACTATACTAAATTAAACTAAAATAATTGAATCAATTATAACAAAATCTAAACTGAACTATTATACAGTTCAGTTTAAGAAAACTGAACTTCTACGGATTAAGTTCAGTTAACTGTGGGATAATTGAAACTGCTGTCCAACTTGCTATGTTGTTACAAAATACATTTCATTTACATAGATGTGTGCTTCTGTAAAGTTCCATTGTGCACAATTTTCTCGATGTATGATTTGTCGGTGGAAGTTGAATAGAAGTGTAGCGTCTGTCAGGTGATAAATCAAAGATCAAATATTTAGTTTTTAAACTTTATTAATTATTCAGGTTAGGATTAGCTCAAGGCTGAAATTATAACAGAATGCATTTTGTAGTATTTATCTTATACTGTCATGACTAACCTCTAACCAACACGGTTTATCTTATACTATTTTGACATCAAAGAAGTTTTTATTAAAGTATTTCTTTTAAAAAAGTAATAAATTCTCTTAACCATCTCTTCTACAGTATGCTAATTTAATTATATTTGTTTTAGGAGACTTAACTTGTATTTTATATTTAACATAACAAATATTTGTTTAAATTAATTTATTAAAGTAATATGTGTAAGGTTTAAAATGAATAATTTTTAGTTGAATAAACCACAAGATAAAATTTGTCTAATTATGCAAAATAAATAAAAAATCAAATATTATTTCAAAAATTTAACAAAATAGTGAAAAACACATTGAAATGGTTAAAAAATAGTACAGTTCAGTTTATAACGGTTCAATTCAGTTCAGTACAATTCAATTCAATTTAGTTTGTTAGAAAAAAAATAGTTCAGTTCAGTTCATTTGAATTGTTTCTCAGTTCAGTGCAGTTCAGGTGAACTATTTTGTAGTTCAGTGCAGTTCAATACAATTTGATCAGCCCTACTAAAAAATATGCTTCGAAAAAAATATTTTATTTTAAAATTTAAAAGCACTAGATAAAGAGGAAAGTAATTATTGAAAAACTCACCATTATAAAAGAGGAGAGAGTAATATAGTATAACATGTTGATAAGTGTAAAAGAACAATTTACGCTTCTAAATTCATTTACACAGTAAATTAGTGTAAAAGAACAATGTTTCAAGACATCAGTATTTTTTTCTTTTTATATAGATGATATTGATTCATCCAAGGAAATAAAACTAAACTAACTTTTATAAGAATCAGTCCAGTTTGGTTATTGTGTTAAACATTTTAAAAACACAACAAATATAACTATATAAAATTAATTACATATTTTATAATTCAGTTATCATTATTTAAAAAAAAAAATTAACACTTCATTTTGTGTGCGTAGATTTTACTATCAATTTTTAATAATATTTTCATATTTTATAGAATCTTAAAGTATAACGTTTTATATCATATTTTTAATAAAACAATGTCATTTTCTTATTATTATTATGTAGAATGGTATACTATAATAAAAAATGTTTGAAAACAGAATGTACAAATGTCTAAACATAAAAGTTAATGTCAAACTGTGTGTAAAAATGCCGATTGAAAGAGAAAATATAAATTAATAAAAGAGTGTTGCGTGGCAAAATCTAGAACTAAGCAAAAGTTAAGAAAGAAACTATTTTGTCAAAAGTGATGACAAAAGTAAATAAATAAAATAGGAGATTAATAGATATCCAATATGAATTTATTTTCAGTAATAAAAAATTATATTATTACATGCATGATTGTACTATACTTACGTAATACGTAAGGCATTTTTTTTTATTTACTCAAAAAATTACAATATAATTTAGTTAATCGTAATTTCATGAAAGGTAGAGCATTTTTCATGTTTTAATATGGTTGATTTAGACTATAAATTTTATTTACTCAAAAAATTAAAATATAAATTAGTTAATAGTTAGTAATTTTATGAAATGTGGAGTGTTTTTTATGTTTTAATATGGTTGATTTAGACTATAAATTTACAAATCAGATACCAGTCAAATTTGAAATATAATTTTTCGTGTAATATTATAAATCAGTGAGTTGATATGCTGTTGTTGCTATAAATCAAAATCAAAATTTTCCGATTACTTTGCTATAATAGGATACTGAGCCCATTTAGAGAAGAAAGTTCAAGGAGAGATATACATTGGCCCTTTAACAGGTCCAATTAAGCTTATTAAAATTCTACGGCCCATGACAATTCCAAAGGAAACCCAGATCCAATGTTGAGAAATCGAACAAAATATAGTAAGAGATGGGTTTGATTTATTACCTCCGTAATTGGATGGTATACTTTAGTAAATAAAAGGAGAGATAGGCTATTTAAATGATTAAAAATAAAAAAAAGGTATATTAAAAAATAAAGTCTGTTTTTGGATCTATTATTTTACCCAATAAAAAAAAATTGAATGAAAAAAATGGTTTTTGTTCTTAAATTTATTGTATTTAGTTATGTGTTTGAATTTTGGCATAAGCGTGGAAAAGACGGGTTTGAAAATAGTATAGGCGGGGAGTGGGGAGAATATAAAAAGACAAGGAGAAGAAATGTTATTTGCATACCCAGTTTTACCCATTAAAGAAGGTGTTGTAAATGAGAATGATAAGAGTGTTGTTTGTGGAAGGGTTGGAGTAGTGAAGTGCAGTGCATTTGAGTGGTGGAAAAGTGGAAAGTGGAAACCGCAATCGCCAAGCTGGAAAGAAAAGACACATTTTCCGCACCACTCCCTCTCCCTCCCTTATCGCCTCCTTTCTCTTCCACATTACCATTACCACTCACACTCACACATGGCCTCAACAACACAACCAGAGGAAGATTAGAAAGCGCCACCGTGCGCACGTTACCACTGCTTCACATGGATTATTCTTCTCCCCCGATTCGCTTCCCTCGCACGCCATCCCTACACTCATCCACACTCTAAGCACAACCTGAACCCTAGCGGAGGAGGGGGCAAAAACCAAAAAAACCAAAAGAAAAAAGAAAAACATGTTTGGGATTACGAGATTCTCGGGGTTTTTCTCCGCCGCAATGTTCGTCATTCTTCTTATCATTCTCTCGCCCTCTTTCCAATCCGAAGCAATTCGATCCTCCCACCGATTTTCCTTCCGGAAAGCCCTTCCCTTCCGTAATGCACACGAATGCGCCGGGGTTTCCGCCCAAACAAAAGTGTGCGACCCTTCTTTAGTCCACGTCGCCATAACTCTCGACGTCGAATATCTCCGCGGTTCAATCGCCGCCGTGCACTCCATCCTCCGCCACGCCCTCTGTCCGGAGAACGTCTTCTTTCATTTCCTCGTCTCCGACACGAATCTTCAAACCCTAGTGGAGTCCACCTTCCCGCACTTGAAGTTCAACGTCTATTACTTCGATCCCAACACCGTCTCCCACTTGATCTCTTCCTCCGTGCGCCAAGCGCTGGAGCAGCCACTCAATTACGCCAGGAACTACCTCGCGGACCTTCTCGAGAGTTGCGTTGAGCGAGTTATCTACCTGGATTCCGATCTGGTGGTGGTGGACGACGTGGCCAAGCTTTGGAGCGCGAGTCTGGGCTCACGCGCCATCGGCGCGCCGGAGTACTGCCACGCGAACTTCACGAAGTACTTCACGGCGGGGTTCTGGTCGGAGCCGAGTTTGGCGGGGACGTTCGCGCAGCGGAGGGCGTGTTACTTCAACACGGGGGTGATGGTGATGGATCTGGTGAAGTGGAGGAAGGAGGGGTACACGAGAAAAATCGAGAGGTGGATGGAGATTCAGAAGAGTGATCGGATCTACGAGCTGGGCTCGTTGCCGCCGTTTTTACTGGTGTTTGCGGGACATGTGGCGCCCATTGAGCACCGATGGAACCAGCACGGTTTGGGCGGGGATAACGTGAAGGGTAGTTGTCGTGGGTTGCACCCTGGTCCGGTGAGCTTGTTGCATTGGTCCGGTAGTGGAAAACCCTGGCTCCGGTTACATTCCAAACGTCCTTGTCCTCTCGACTCTCTGTGGGCTCCCTTTGACTTGTACGCACCCTCTCCATTTTAACTAAATTGTTACTGCCTGGTACATACATATTACACTCAATTTCTTGCTCCTCTGCCATCATTTGTCTAGTTAGATGTTATTATTATTCCTGTATTTCTTCTGTAGATGCATTTTCTGGCATTTGTATTCTATTATTTTTCTGTCATTCCTCACTTGAAAATAAAAGTAAATGAAAGAAAGAAAAGGTAGATCTTTCGATTCCTTCTTGTGTATAAAGTGTTGTACTGTTAATTTGTTAGTAATTGGTGACAATTTGGTCCCAAGTGTGAACTGAAAATTGTTGTGAGGATTATTTATTCATGAATCTATACCAATGGAGTTGAGTATATAGAGCTGGTATCCATAAGAATTTTTATTCTGTATTGTATTCAGTATTTGACCGTCAGAATTTGAACAAGATGGTCTCGCAAAGAAAATACATTCAAGAGTAAAAACAAGAAAAGCTTTGAATCCATTAATAGTTATGATATATATGAGCTTGAATTAGTCTTATTAGGCTACAAATATGTCATAGATATCATCGTATTATATTATTTTTAAGATCTTCTAATATTTTTTTATCTTTTTATTCAACTTTAATATAAATATAACCCTTTTAAGAAAAATAATTTTGTATTCTTATCATTTAACATCTTATTCAAGATTCACCTTCATAAATTTAAGATATTTTCATATGATATCATCATATTCTACGACTCTTACATTTGATACGTTTAATCTTGAAGTAATATATAGGTAGATTATTGAACTAAAGAAGTATAAAATTAAGGTATATCTTAAATAAAAATATCAACGCTTCAATGTAAAAAGTAATATGAAGTGATGCAAAATAGTATCTATGAAGTTAACTGTTTTTATTTTGTAAATGTTATTTATTAGTACTACTGTTCTTGCTGGGGGTCTCCCAGGATGTTGAATGAGTAGTTGGTTGTGGACATTCAATTTATTGTGGGTCTAAATGACCTCTCCTGGATTCGAGAATCTAAGGTTAGAGTGGTTTGCATTTTATCCTGTTAAATTTTTTGTGTTGGGGGAGAGGGAGTGTTTGCTGCTGCTGGTGCTTAGGTGCTAAAATAGAAGTTGATGGCTAAATGTGGCATCCAATATGGCCGGCAGCGGTGCTAAATTAGGCGGTCGAACAAACCAAGGAGAGGCTCTCTGCATTTGGATTGTGTTGGCAGCTAGTATAAGGGAACATGCTTCGGTGGCAGTGGCGGAACATTTTTAGCTATCTTTCAACCTTTGCGTTCTTTTCCCATTGCGTGTCACTCTCGCTTTGTCCTTTGCACCGCATGCATAGCTGGCAATTCTCTGTCTTCTGTGTTCTTTTCCATCATTGGATTTATGCTTCCCACATTTTTCTATCCTACAACTAATGAAACAAAAACTGGGTCCTACTCCTATTCCTCAATCCAGACATTGTTCGATGCTTTCATTTATTAATAAAAAATATATATAAAAGTTTGTATTGTGATAGCTAGGAATGGAACAAATTAAGTTACATTGTTACATCTTCTGCTACTATTGGATGAGGGGTCCAGGTGTCATTGTTGCTGTTAAGTGTTTCCGCACTGTCACTGAGATGTTTTGGGGTCCAATTAATCTTAATGTCCACATGTGCCCCCTTTTTTCTAACAGTTTTTGTTGTTGTGAAAACTGGAAAAGGGGCCATTTCCCAAAGTACTTGCAGTCGCTAGGAATTGATTGCCTCCCCCCCCCCCGATGTGAGAATAAAGTTTTTAGGAATTTAGCATTTAGAAATTATCTGTTGCAATTTTTTCTTGCCGTAAGTCTTAAGCTTTAGAAGTTAAACTTTTGAAGGTTTTTATTGGTCCGTTTTATGATAAATTAAAAAATTTTAGCTACGTGGGTTGTCTTTCAGCATTGCTAGCTGTTGCTATATAATAATTGGGTATTAAATTAAAGTGGGGGAATAAAGTCTCTAGTTTTGCGTTGAGGTTAGGATAATGTACTATTCTACTAATAAAGGGTTAGGGCATGTCTATTGATGGAGCTAAAGCTACAGGCGAAAGGCGAAAGATCAGTTTTCTTTTTAGTTGACATTATTATATTCACAAATTGCAAACACTAGTTTTTGGTTTCATATCTACGTGTTTTGGCGGATATGAGATATGGAGATAAACATAGGAGGGGGCACTAGATGAGGCCAAACACAGGACACTTAATCGCACTGACCAGTGTGGTTGTAATAGTTTATTCTGTTGACATGGGGTTAAACCAGTGGTTCTCAACAAATTTTCAGAGGGTAAAGCTAGATCCATTCAGATGAATTTTATTAGTGCAGATATTTTTATTTATTTATTTTAGAAGGGTTGAAGGTAAACGAAAGTAGCTTGTTGCGGTTGAAACTGGAAGAGGTCTTTCACTGAGTGAAGACGTAGAATTTTGATGTATTTGAGTAAGTAAATGGATGTAAACTTTATTTTAAACTCAATTTTATAAATTGAGTTAGACTTTAAAGTTCGTGGAAGAGGTCTTGTTTTCCTTGGTCATTGTTGAGCAGTCATATCGTAGTGCGATATTCGTATGGCTAAATGACAACGCAGTTTGTCACTGAAGATGAACATTTTGTTTTCGGCCAATGACAAACAGGTCTTTTGTCCTAATTAGGTGTCAAAAAGGCTACATCAATCATTGCACACTAAGCACGAAATGAAATTTTTTACTTATACAAATTCTCATTTGGTAAGCTGTCGGTGTAACGTCTTTCTTATCAGAGCGAGCTTTGGGTAAATTTCCCAACTCGTCCAATTTCTTTTAAGATTTATCAAAATGAATATTTTTAAAAAAAATTACTAATGTGACACGACCTTGTAACTTACACATAATTTAGTTTACTTTTTTATTTACAATGAAATCGTGTTGGGATGATAGATTTTAGTTCTGCGACATGATTTACTTACAAGTGAAATCATGCAAACACATACTCACTTCACAGGGTGGAAATAAAAATTAAACAGTGAAATTGTGTTGTACAAGTATAATTTGTTCACATTTATAATTTTTAAATATATTTTTTTGTTAAATTTCAAAATAACACTAGTTTAGTAAATTTACAGAGTTTTTTTATCAAAATTCTAGTTTTTTCAAACCATATATTATTCTCCCTTAAATTTCTTGATTAAAATTTTCATTTTAAAGGGAATTTTATCTTCTTTTAAGACAGGATTGCACCTTAAATGATAAATATGGTTAAATGTTTAAATTTTATTATATTTATTTATATTTTATCACAATCGTAGAATTTGTTTGGCAAAACATTAATAATATTATTATACGTCTGGAATTTGACAGTGTTAATATGTAAATACTAATATTCAGTGGTACTATAAATTATGTAATCATGCTACTAATTAATATAACGACTGCATTGTTGCTTTCTCAAGAGTATTTAAAATAACTTATCTTTAAAAAATATAATTAATTACAAATAAAATGTATCACCACAATTAAAAAAAATCACATTACATGTCTAATTATGTGATTTTACAACTTAGACTACAAGTTTCTATAATTAGCTAAATTTTAAACTATCATCTCTTTCGCAAGCATTATATGTTGCAAGTTAAAAGACATTTTATCTTTAACACTCATTAATTCGTAAAAACATGTGATTGCTTTAATTACAGTAGGAAATTGTATTTATCTCGATTATTTGACACACAACAATAAAATCACATTTATAAGTACAGTTATCGAAATAAGTGAACATACATTTAGATGAAAAGGAGAGAGACCATCTCAATCATTTGAGATGTTGAACAGTAAAATTTAAGTCTACAACATACATGAAGTTAGTAACTTCATTTCTCATCTGACCTACAGAATAATGAGGGTAGGACACACATAATCAGAAACTAAAACTCAAATGAATTTAATCTACTACATACATCTACCTCTCAAGTAAACTTCATCGTCTGCTAAAAACTCAAGGAAATTTGAAGTTCATATAATCTTCTGTTACCCCTGAAGGAGGGTTTATGTATACCCAGAGCAAAGAAATAATGATGGAGAGTAATCCAGACCAAACATAAATGATGGTAGGAATATTTCCTCTTCTTCCCATGAGGCCCTTTGCAAAAGGATAAAGATGGCACAACACCCATAAACTGAAAAACACCCCTCCTACTAGTCTGCTCCATTGTGGAAAGGGACTGTACATGGTTCTAGCTACCCCTACAGCAATAGCAATGGCGTTCACCATCATAATAGTAATGGGAGGGATCATTAGAAAGCTCCACTTCACCTCATAGAGGTCAGCAAACTCATCATCTTCATTTTCTGGAGTGGCTGATTTTGAAGTTAAAGTGAATGATATCTCCACTCCTGCTATCACCTTCAATAACCCTTGTAAAACAGCAGCAACGTGAGCACTTGTTCCACCAATTAGCCAGAATTGTTCATTTCTCCACCAATCATGTAGAGTGATTCCTGACCATTTGATTTCCAGCAGTGCAAGCAAACACAGTGTAATTGTGATCCCCAGCAAGAATACTAGAAAAGTTACACTGAGAGATTGGACTATAAATTGACCAGAAAATAGAGACATTGCAGGTAGAAAGCAATACAGTATCAAAAACATTGAGGTGAAAGGGTACATTCCTACATTTAAATATGCCACCCTCTGCAGGAACTTCATTCTAGGACTTGCTAATAATGCATTGTTAGCTGAAAAGAAGATTTCAACGGAACCTGTAGCCCATCGAAGCACTTGATGGAGCCTGTCTGTTAAATTGATTGGAGCTGATCCTCTAAAAGCATCCCTTTTGGTTACACAGTACACTGATCTCCACCCTCTATTGTGCATTCTGTAACCAGTTACCACATCTTCTGTGACTGAACCATATATCCACCCCACTCGTTTGCCCCATTCAGTTTTATCTTCATAGAAACAAGATATCACAGTTATTGCCTCAGCAACAGTGGCCGCATCCAATGGTTCACGAGGCACAGCAAGAGAACCTACTGGCCTTCCATGTGTTCCCTTTCCTTGCAAATCTTGAAGCAGTCTTCCCTGGTATTCCGCCACAGGAATGGATGCAGCTAGAGAAGTAGAATTACCAAATCTTTTGGGAAGAAGCAAGGACTCTATGTCTGCATCATCATCATTGTGATCACAATTTATTGGCACAGAAACTTCATCCTCTTCCTTTTTTGAGACCTTTGGCCTTCTCAGAAACAGCTTAATTTTCTTCTTGCCAAACCACCCACGATGTTCTGTGGCTCTAGGAGGACTAAATCCATACAGAGCCGTTCTTCTGAATATGCAGCCTGTTCCCACGTACATGGGGCCTTGTAAACCATCAAGAGCTCTCATGCTCACATCAAAGAACACAGTGTTGTGATTTGCATATCTGTCACTGGGGTCAATGCCCTCAAACCTTTGAGGAAACTGAACGTAGCATATCCTATCACCACCCCTATCAAGCATAAAGCACATACCTTCTCTTAAAGCCAAGGAGTTGTAGATGTAATGATCACAATCAAGATTCAGAATGAATGGCCCATTGGACATGATGGCACTGGTGCGAACAAGGGCATTCATTGCCCCTGCTTTCTTGTTGTGGTCATATGCTGGCCTCTTTTCACGAGACACGTAAACAAGCAAGGGCAACCTAATATCAACATCTGTTGTATCAATCAAGTTATCTCCATCAGCTCCTGCACCAAACTCCGGTTCTGCATTTGGTGGAGCTAACATTGCCTACACAAATACCAGAAAAGATTCAGTATCCAGGTTTAATTATGTTTTTGTCCACAAAAATGTCAAGCTTAAGTTCTGGTGCATAAAAATGTTAAGAGTTTTACTATAAATATCTACAGAAGTTTTATTTGTTTGATTGTATGTAACTAAAAACTTGTATAATGATTTTAATAAACACATGAGCTAAAAATATGAATTTTGGATGTCTAAAAACCTGAATTATGCCAGCATGGTCCCCCCTTGAATGGTCTTGTTCAGCTGATGCCCAAGTTCCTGGCCAATGAGAACCATCGGACATCCACGTAGCTTTAGGAACCTTAACGGGTTCGGAGGCATTAGCATCTGTTTCCATTTGTTTCTTCTTGACTCGTAGCTCCTCATGAGCATTGTAAGCATTGGATCTTCTCCTAATGGACTCTGGCAAGGAGTTTATCCTCACTTTGAACTCATCATATTCCCTCTTCACCCTTTTCCTCTCTCTCACAAAGTCCAACCGGACCTTATTCTTGAGAAAATCACGTTTCTGCCCAAAATAAGCTTCAGGATTTCGGGGTTCTATATTGTGCTTCCGACAGAAAGGAACCCAAATTCTAGCAAAACTAGCAGTCTCAGCAAGAGCTTCAAATGTCAACAAAGCTCCACCATCATCAGACAAGTAACAGGCAACCTTCTCCACTGGATAATCAACTGCAAGGATGGAGAGAATGGTGTTGGCAGTGACAAGAGGAGGCTCCTTTTCAGGGTCTGCCGTGGAAACAAACACATCAATTCCTGGTAGATCAGATCTTCCTTTTGGATTGCGCAGGTTTGGAGACTCAAACTGTTCTTTCAGAACAGATAGATCAGTGACTCTGTTCACAGGACAGAGCTTAGGAAGCTGATCAAGAATCCATGAAAATGCAAACCATAGCTCGCACGTTATAGACATTGCCCACAGCCAAATCGCTTCATGGTTTGGGTGTCTTATCCTCCATGTAAGAAATAAACCCAAAGCAACAAGACGCAGAAGAATAAGCATCCTGAAGTCATTAGAAACTAATTAATTCATCAACCAGAATAGGCAAGTACAGAAATAGTTATAAGTTGCCATAATTTAAAAACTGATGCAATCACAAGTGTCCTATAGATAGTAGAACAAAACAATGACTTTTCCCTTTTATTGTTAATGCAGGAAAGAACAACCAAAACATAATATGCTATGGTTAGCATATAAATAAACTAGGTCTCTTGAACATGTTTTCAGAGTCTGATTCCAGAGCCCACGTGTATGTGAAATAATCAAGACAAGTAGCATGTTGCGAAGAAAGAATGCAGAAAAGAAAGTGTGAAAAAAGGTTTAAAATTGAAGTGACTGACCTGTAAGGACTGAGAATAGCAGCTGAAACTCCAACCTTGCGGGTCAACGGTCTTCTCGCTTTCTTTCCAAAATCCGGAGGGGGTTCAAACCCGTTAGCACCGTAACCATCTTTAGGCCACACAGCGTTTCCATAGCCATATGTCCCCTTCGTTTCAAACAGCCATCGTGTGTGGTCAAATTCCGGAGGATGATTCTGCGCTTTGAAGGACTTCACAAGAGAAAACCTCTTGTCCAACTTGACCTCCGCCATGGAAGGCAGTGGCAGAGGCTGATCCTCACCCTCAGACCCCTCTCCCTCTTCATCATCTTCATCATCACTCGCGTACTTATAAGGCAATTTGCACCCAGGACACTTTCCTCCGCCATTGTTCCCTCCACACTCTAAGTAACACTCCCTGCAGATCTTGAACCCGCACTCGCATGGATCACACAAGCTTCCTTTCATTGGTTCTTCGTTGCAGCCCTTCATTCCGCAAACCGAAGTGGATTTCCGCAGCGCTTCGACTTCCACGGAAGAATGGCCGCGCGTCACGGAGTTGTAGCCTCCGGTGAAGATCGTTCCGGAGATGAAACTCGTGCTTCCTTTTCCGTCTTCCGAGGTTGTCAGGGGCTTGCGGTCCGGCGTCGGGGGAATGTGAACAGTGTACGTCACGTACTCGGAGTTCATTTCTTCGATGGCACCGTTTTTGGAAGCGCCGGCGCCGGAAAGTCTCTTACCTCCGCCGGAAGCTCGGAGAGGAGAAGTGGGGTTGTTGGTGGAGACTGAGGCGCGAGGAACGGGACTGGTTAGTCCCATGCTTCTGCGCCTACCTCCGGACGACACCGTTATGGTGACCGGAGAGGAAGAAGGGGACGACGCCGTTTTGACCATGTTGCTAAAATGAGAAGGCGTGAGTGAGGGGTTAAAGAAAGAATAGTGAGAGAAGGGAAATTCTCAATGGCCTCAACATAAGCGTGTTAAGATTATGAAATTTGAAGTTGGAGGAAGAAGCAGGTGTAGTAGAAGTAGCGAACAAAGGTGCAACGGTCGATTTGAGACACTTAAATGCAACGGTCGATAAATCGTGACCGCTGAATTATTTCATGCTGGAGTTGATAGATCTGGACCACTTATTTACTTAATTTTTGAAGTTACTTTCGTTTTATAGTTTCCAACAGAGATCTGTTCCGTTTGAGGGTTCTCGTTAGATGGAGCCAGAAATTTTTAAAATTTTATTACAACGTTTTTATCAAATAAAAGAATACCATTGTAATTAAAATACTTGAAACGCGTTACATTTTTTTTTATACTTTAGTGAGTAAATATTATAATTGTTTTTTGTATTTTATTAATTCTACAGATGGCTATTTAAACAATTTCAAATTTTATTTAACTTTTAATATATTTCTCGTTTCCACGTATTCTCGTGTCTATTTTGACAAAGATTTTTCTTTCACTTTCTTACATCTGCCTCAATACGGTTAAACACAACTAATTCGATTTTCGTAAAATAAATATTTAAAACACTACAGCATGCGAAGAAACTATTTAAAATAGAATGATCAAGTTAGTATAACAATTTTTTAGTTTTATAATATCATATCATTTAATACAAAAATGACATTATATTATTTATCCAACAATAATACAAAAATATATGTATACTTTCTCATACATTAAAGTTATATATAATATAATTTTGTACTTGCACCAAATAAACTAACTATTTGTGATTATCATGTTATATGGACGTCCACAAGAGTTTAAACCTTATTTTCACTTCATTTTTAATTTCTATATTATATTTCTGATTTTTAGGTTCGTAATTCATATTATTACCCTATAGAGATCATGTTATTGTGCTAGTGTCATATTATAACTATAAAGGATAAAGGATGATACATAATCATTTTTTTTAAATACGTATTTAATGTCAATAATTTTCCTTATATTATAAAAGTTTTCTTTATCCTTTTTCTTATTATATCATGACTTATAATATCAATTTTTTTTTACACTAAGTGTCATTTGAATGTTATTTAGTATTTGAGGTGTTGATCTTTACTCTTTTTGTTGTTTTTTAAAAGAATGAAATAGCAAAATATAGTAAAAAACTGATAGCATATTCGGATTAATCAAATAGTGACATGAAAAGAAAAATTGTTTCGACAAGGCATTTCAACCTTTTTAGTTCCCACCAATATTTACACTTTTATCACTAGACGATTAAAGAAAATAAAAAATAAATAAATAATTTGATGTGCCCGCCTACTTGCAATAAAATAAAGTACTATAAAATTTATATTTAGGAAATTCTAATTAATAAATTATAGAAAAGCTCAATAATACAGTAATAATAATATGCTAAGTTAAACACACTTGAATGAATTACATTTACGTTCTAAGTATTTTAATAAAGATAATTTTGCTAAAAAAACTATTTTCCACAATAATAAATGTAAAGCATAAAAGAAAATTAATATTAGCTTAAACCCAAGTTACTATCTCCCGATTGCATTTGATTTCTAGTTGAAATATTTGAATTTCACAGACATTTAGTACAAAAATTATTCGAATTTAGCTAACATTTCATAAAATCTGAGTTTCGACTTTTAACCCATAAAATATTCAACTCCTACAAATAAAAATAATATTTACTCATAAGGCCTTATCACTATACAATTTTGAATTTTTCTCCCTCGCGGAGTATAAAACACTGACAGAAAGTAAGCATTAAGCTTGTAAAGAGATGAACAGAAAAAGAAAAAGAAAAGTTAACTTACATGTTTGATGACTTTTAGACGTATACAAGTTGTTGGTCTGACGTACCTTCCAGCACGATTGTGTCTTTCTAGAACTACTTTCCTTTTTTTCTAAAGAAAATTGGCCGTTGGGAGATGAATTACTATCTATGTTTACACGATGCTATGCTCTACAATGTCATACCAACTTGCCTCTCAATAAGGAGCCAAAATTGTAAGCTCAAGCACTTTAAGAACAAATTCTCATACCTGAATCGCATTTTCATAGTTATCTTTAAACAGAATGCAATTTGATTCACATCGAACGGAAGAATTAACATGCTGCTGGCCGCTAAAGTGGTCTGTTATATTACTAGAAGAGGATCTCTTTGAGTATCAAGAGAACTAGCATGATAAAGCACATTATAACAAGTGATGTTGCACACACAATCATCCCTCCTTTTTTCTGTGTTCTCTCTGCCTGCAATACATAGGTATTATGTTTGAAATGACGATAACAGGCTAAACAGCAGCAAAAAAGATTCCGAAAGAAAGGTTGAGTAAAGTCTACTCAAGTGACCAATAGCATGAGAGAAAACAGAACCTTCTGCAACTGCTTAAGGCCCTCTTCAACGGACGTCGAAACACTCTGAATGTTGTAGTCAATTCTATCCACAATTGTTCCCTGCATGAATACCAGCTTCATGAGTCACCTTTTATTCTATAAATCCATTTTATACAGTGGTGGAGCATTCACCTGGTCTATCACTAGGACAGAGAGATCCTTCATGATTTGAGCAAGTTCATGGACTGATTTAACAACCTACAGCAAATTTTACTTAGTTAGACAAGGTACACATAGTGATTAGTCTTCAAGCAACACACCGAATGCATTCAAATTACCTGTTCAATCTCTCTCTCCCTTTCCACTGAGAACTGCTCACTTTTCTTTAGCTTTGTCATCTGCTCTTCACTAAAACCCTGGAGTTAATCAAATAACCAATATCATTATCTCTTACTTTGGAAGGATAGAAAGTTGTTTGGAGAGACAAATTTCATCAAAAGTAAAACGAGCCTCATGGATCACACAATTCCTTTCAGATGAAACATCATTTCACATTCAAATAAATGGTAAATATATATGTTCATAAATTCAAGAAATGATGAAGTCCTTCTCCACACACCTACACCCCTTTTCACAACTAACAGGTTGAAAGCTAAAAGGCATGGAACAAAATACTAGCCAACCAAATCTTGTGTTGTACACATATCCATGGACATCGCATAAACACATTGAATATTATTGGTTTCATCTTTACAGGTTTTAATTCTATTTTTAAAATATTTTTTTGCCAATATAAATTGGACACTGCAATAATTGGATAAATTTAGCATATTATTATGCTTACAATGAATGATGCTCATTTTTAAAATGAGTTCTCTCACGATCAAGGAGTTTTAATATGTGCTAATTTTAGATTAAATTTAATACCTTATATTATAGCCATGTTGTGTCTTACGATTTTTAAAATATGAGGCATATTCATGTCAATGGCATATAGTATTCATGTTACATGTCTTATTCATAATTCATGCTTTCTAAATTGAAAGAAGATAAGAGGTCACTGCATATGGGCATAAATCTTGCAGTTTTATCAATATAATTTTGCATCAATAATTGCGAGGAAAGAAAATAAATCACCAATAATCACTTGGTAAGTAAAAATAAATGCATCCTACAGTGTTAGAATATATGAAATATATCAATAATAATTTTTTAATCTTAAGAGTAAGTATCTTACAGTTAATTTAATATTTCCTTATCATCGTAATGATGGGTTTTATATCTCCTTTACTATCTCACATTTTCTTTTTTATTAACTAGGGGTTCAGGATTTGGTACAAATACAAGTGGTTCATCCTTTGTAACATAACCATTACACTAATACACACTGCAAATAGTTTTTATTTTCTCCTTCTCCCTCAGTACCTACATCTCTTACAATTGCTTACTGACAGCATAAAGTAACTTAAAAAATATGGCCCTGCAAGATAAATTAGTTGCCAAAAGGAACACACATACCACATCACTGAACTCATCATCATGTGATCCAAATTGACTCCCGTTAAAGTTCATCTCCAAGTCAACCCCGTCAAAACCCTGCATGATTTACACACAAATATAGACATTAGTGAAGCAGCATAAACACTAATACAAAAAATAACACTGCAGTACCACTGATGCAGACACAGCAGAATCAGGATAGTGTGACCATAAGTTCAAGCATTTGAATGTCAATAGAGCTAACAATAGTTGGAAAAAAAAAACGATAAGTCTAGAAAAGTAGATTGATGAGTTATCAAACAGAATTAGACCAACCAAAATGGTGGCATATAAAGATTTTTGGGGTAAAATAAGCTACACGTAAAAAGTTGCAACCTCTTTTTGCTGTTGCAGACGTTTCAAATATGTTGACTGCTTTCGCCGAAGATCCATTGATAGGTTCTGAAGGTCTATAGCAAGGGAACGCTGCCAAAAGTAGATACAAAAGAACCAGTTATACTAATCTCAAGATAAAAGCAAAACTGACATCTTATAAATTGCCTATAAATTTTGTAGCAACCAAGAACGAAGTAAATTTTTGTCTATTTACAAACCACTTCTCACCAAAGAACCATTTTCAAAATAAATAGTGTCAAATCATTGTGATGAAACTAATAGTATATTTGGATTAGGGATTAAGAGGGAAAGAGAAGGAAGGGAAGCGTTTGATTAGCCATTCTCTTGCGGGGGTAACCTAAAAGGAGGGAAGGAAATGAAGATTTTTCACAAACCCTTCCTTACTTTTCTGTGGTGAAAAAGTATATTAAGTCAAAGGAAAATTTTACACGAACACTCTTAAGCTTTCCTACACCTATGAAACACCTACTAAGCAAAAATATTTTTAATTTTGTGGTTGATTCTTCACAAATTATTTTATACTAAAATAAAAACATTATATCATTGGTGTTGGATGGATGTTCACTAAAAGATGGGGTGTTTGTCTATCATCACCCTAATACTTTTATTTTAAGTATCCCCTGTTTCCTTTACCTGGTGAATTGATAACATTCAAACATGATTAGGGTGTCACCCTACATTTTCCCTTCTTTTAACTCTCTTACACACCCAACAACAAAATTCAATGAGGATAGGACGTAACTTCACATACAGTACTACATCAAAAGCAAGGAGAAACAAGAAAAATATCCGAATAGGCTTTCAAACGATGGGGGAGAGTAAGGCAAAATAAGGCCTCATGATCATAGTCAAATAGAAGATAAACTCTATGCAATAGCTTATATATCTTTGGGAAAGTCACCAGAGTCCTGAACTGACTGAGACCAAGCAGAGCTTGGGTTATCTACTTATCCACTAACTAACTCTCTTTATTGCACCCAAAACAAATAATTGCGCAAGAACCTATATCGACCTTAAGAACAGTAAGTCAATAACGGGCAACCCCAGTAAAGAAAAAGCTAAAGAGAGAACAAATTAGTTTGCACGGCATATGATAGACCATAGTACATAATACTTTTACTGCAAAATTACCTTACCTGTACATTTTTTCTAACATTAGAATCCTCAGAAGATCCGCTAGCAGCAGAAAGTCTCTTCAGCCTCACTTCAGACTTTCTAAGAAGAGATGTAATTTCCTGGGTTAGAGTCTCAATAAGACGCTGATCCTCTTTGCCATCCCCAAAGGAAGGCAACAAAGCCTTCGAATGAGCTTTAGTTAACTCAGAAATTTTAACCCGAGCACGTTGTATAGCCGTAGCTATTTCTTCAGAATCATCCACCCAAGACGGTGGCAACCCCACAGTAACCGCATCCCTAACATTTTAAAGGTGTTATTAACTATCAAGTCCAACTACTTTCAACACCTAGTTTAAGGCACTTACCCATAGGGTATCGCTATTATGCATGTGAATATGTGAAATTAAAACACGGAAAGACTCTTGCAGAAACGAAATGGAGTGTGAATTGGTGAAAAAGTAAAACCTAGAGGTGGACGGATCCTCGGTGCTTAAAGGAGCATAGGATGATCGATTGGAAGGAAGAAGTGAAACCATTTCAATGACGGGACCGGTGGAAGAAGCGGATGCGGCAGCAGAGGAGGAGAGAGGAGCACGCACGCTCTTCACGGCGTCTCTGTGCTTCCTAAACTCCACAGTTCGATTTCTCGTCGCCATTGAATCAAATTTCAAGTAACCACTCTCTCTGTCTCTCTGCTTTCCCTGGAAAACCACCAGCAACAAAAATCGTACCAGTTTTCTTGGATTAGGAATCAAAAACAAGGGCCATATCTGTAAATTACTCTAATCCGTACATACCTTACTCCAGAAGAAATGAGCTTCCGAGCTTTATTGTTCGACCATGTTTGACATCGGAAGAATGTAATTTTTTTTTTTTAAATGTTTTTTTGTATGAAAATGTCCGCGTGAGTTTATGGACGAAAGAAATGTTTGTTATGGCGTGAGAAGGGAAAATTTCGGGATTATATTATATTTTGATAAATTTTTTTATAAATTTTGACCAAATTATTTTGAAGTTATATTAGATTTTTCTTTTTTCTTAAGTAACATCATTTTTTTTTCATTTAATAAGATGCTCGCTTTCTTTCATGCTCTCAAGTCGATATCGTCAAAAGTTTTGTAAAAAAAAAATCAATAAAAAGAAAACATTTTTGTCTATACTTTCTTAAACCTTCCTTTTCCCTTTTCTTTCCTACTATGGGAAGATTAACTATTTCTCTACCCGTTAAAATGTTTTGTTTTTCCTCTGTATATTCAAACATTTCAAATAATTACATTTTGAGATATGGGTTTACCTTTTCTTCTTCTTTCGAACCAAAATTTCTTAAAAAGCATTGCCTTTAATCTTCAACAGATAATCGTACATTGTCTAGGAATAAAATCTGTAAATAATTTTTCTTATACAAATCAGAATCATAAGAAAAAATTGTTAGTACTGAATAAAATAGTCGTATTCAGATTGTTTTAATCTTCAGCTAGATTTTTGTGGTGATTTATTACCTCCCAACAAAATTCTAACAATTTTATATCTTCAATTATTTTTCTTCTAATGTTAGTAACAATAGAAATCAAAGCTTAACTTTTCTTGTATAGAGAATACAAAATAGATTGAGAAAAGCAATGGAATCTAGAGGGTATAATTTAACCTGCATCCAAAAGATGGAGAGGCTACATATTTACATTTATGTTACAAGTATAAATTATTACAGGTAAGGATTGGAATTTATATACTTTTATCCGTAAAAAACATAGTTTAGGGATGAATAGTCATATTTATTATTAATTATACTAAGTGTGTAATTTTATAATGGTGTGCGTATTTATTTAATGCAATTTTTAAGAAATATTTTACTTTTTAAAATATTTTTTATGTAAAAGTAAAAATATATTTATTCATTATTTAAATTTAAGGAAGTAAGATCGATGGTGACCAATCAGTTGATGTATATTATTGATGTCATGTAAAATCATAAAATTATAAAATCATATATTATAAAATTATAATTTATAAAAATTTTAAATAGTAAGTTAAATGTAGCTACAATGTAACAAGATGACATAACAAGATAATAATTATGTTAACCACTTGATAATTATGTCATTTCGTTAATAGACAAATTTAATACTAGGGACTCAATTGAAAAAAATGAAAGAAATATAATTTACACTTGTATTTCGGTTTATCTGCTTACTTACATAGCAGTGATAGTATGATATTTTTGGACTTTCAGTATGTTGACAACTTTTATGCTGATAGGATGAAGTGATCAAAAAACTTTTTTTATTTCTTTGCATAATATCATTACAATCACCTAGATCTTTTTGACATTTTAAATACTCTCATTTATGTTATATCAAGTGGGGTTAGTGTTCTTGGGATCATCTCAGGTTGAGTAACCAATATCATACATGCCAACAAAAACATTTAGGTCAAAGTCAGTAAAAGTCAACTATAATCAACATATGTTAAGACATAAAACATAATAGCATAACATTAAGTAAATTAGTCACACCAATAAATTAAAAGTCCACACACCTAATATAGATTAGGACAATGATACTATAATTACCATTTTTTTAATCTCATCATTTATTTTTTGATGTGACTTAGTGTGAGTTATTGATTAATATATCACTACTTTTTCTTTTAAAGGAATCAATGACCCACACTAAGTCATGTTAGGAATAAAAGATGAAAGTCAATAAATAAAAATTAAAGTATAATTTTTCTATAAATTAATATAGACCGTACAAAATAATTAATGAAGTATTCATTATTATTATAGCATTTATTATCATCTTTTTAGGCACACCCTCCGAGACTTAGACATATTTGACCATGAAAATATCTCAAAAGAGTATGAAAATAATAACTTATTGTGAAGTCTCTTGTGTGATCTTGATCTTGGTTTTATATAAACAACTTTAACTATGACTTATATCTGAACTCTCATTTATACTTAAGTTATGAAAGAATATTTATGAAAATATGGGAAAGTAATAGAAATATATTTTTGTTATTCTTACTTCCTTATCACAAATATTCCTACAAATGTGATGTGATATGTGAAAATACAATATATCATTCCATACAAACATTCTTCCTCATCCATTGATGCCTATTATTACTATTATTATTGATACTCTCACAATAAATTTGAATGGGTTTCGGCCTATAAGGGAGGCTGCATTAATATGTGGTGGTGGTGCAGAGGGTGATGGAGGGCGTTTGGGTAAATTTGAAATAACCAGAATTCGTGTAGGTTAAGGATCCCAATCCCAACGCAACAACCACGCACAATCCGAAGCCGAAAGTCCCTAGTATTTTCCTCGTCCTATTTCCCTTGACAGTAACATTATATATAAATATAAATATACTACACACCACTCCCATCCTACACCGGCACCCACAAGAAAACACAACAACGATTCCTCAGATAACTTTACCGTGTAGCGGAAATACCCTTTTATTTTTTCCTCCGTGCCTGTACTTACTACTTAGCGCAAGTCAATGGAAGACGAGAATTTCAGTTTTGGCCGCTCTACTGCCTCCAGAAGCTATCAATCCAGGCTCAAGTCACACTTCGGTGATTTCTTATTTCAAACCTCGTTTTGTTCAATCCAGTCTCGTGGATACTGTTTTTGTTGGGTTTGGTTTTTGTGGGGCGTCTTGTTCTGGCTAAATGTTTAACCTTTTTGTTTGTTCGTTGAAACAGAGCTTTTCATCGATTTTGATGAGGTCAATGGGGATGAGGATTTTAGGTCGGCTTATCCATGCCCTTTTTGCGCAGATGATTTTGATCTTCTTGAGCTATGTTGCCATATTGACTTGGACCATCCAGCAGAAGCCAAGTCTGCGGTATTTTGTTTATCTTTTTCACCTTAATTTATTCCCCTTTTCGGTATTTTTTTTTAGCTTTACATAAGAACTTTTTCCATACGCTTTACCTTGTTGTTGATGCTTCTTTATTGCTGCCTGGCTATGATTAATATACTTAGTTGGTATGTTTTTATAGAGATATATCACAGTTCATTGTTAGCCTCATAGTTTTGAAACTATCTCATTCAGATTGGTTGGTTTGGTGCTTTGCAACAAAGTTCCTTCGTAGTTATTAACTTTGTAATTGATTTATTGAACAACAAATTCACAAAGAACTAAAGAAGCTAGTATTGGTAGTTTCATTTGAAATATGTTAATTGTATCCAACAAATTACATATATTTTTATTGACAAATTTGCCTTGTGATTATCATCGGCCATGTTTATGATGCTTATGATTTAGGTCAATAGCTTCCTTGTCATCATTGCGGACAACATACATGAAATTTTCCTTTTTCAAATTGAGACAGCTTTTTAAATTGACCTTTGCATTTCTGCATTCTATTGCCTCTGAAAATATCCATTATTACTTCTAGTTCAATAGCATGTTTTGGAGCTAACCATTGATGTGATTTTGTAAAGTGAAACCTTTTTATGATGTTCTTATTGGCTTTTTATATATCTTGCATCTATGCAGAAGCCCTTAAAGATGTGGTTCCTGGCAAGATCTTAGCTTGTAGAACCTGAAGTGGTTACTCCACATGAATTCAATTTAGATCTTTTCCACATCTAGAATGAGCTCCCATGTAAAGTTGATAATGTTACTTTATTGTCGGTTGATTTAAGAATGACTAGGCAAACACACAAACACACACCCCGGTTGAACTTTAGGGAGATTGCAAGTAACCACTGTGAACTTTTAAATCAATCAATTGTGCAACTCCTCTTCACCCTCAAACTATGATAAGTAATCCAGATTGTCAAACAATTCCTAGTAATCATTAGATCACTAACGTGATTTTCATTGAATGATAGTTTCTTTAATTGTCAAACTCTTCCTCTTTAATATAAAAACGTTTAAGTGATTTATAATGTTTTCATTTCAAGTGGCTATGAGGGATCTTACAAACGTGTTAGACAGACTATGCATGATTGTCACGTAATTTACAAAACTTGTAAGAAAGGAGTATAAAATTATCTGTTGTAGTATTTATCCAAATTTTAGGTTCAGTTGGCGGATTTAGAAGTTTATACTGGCTACTTGCAATAGCCTTAAAATTCAGATGTGTGTATATACTATTTTCTTAGACAATTGATGTATTTCTCAATTTCCTTGCAATATCTATGTTTGTGCTTTTTGAATTGCACTCAGCTATCTCTATCCTGTTTGCTCATGCAGATTTGTCCCGTGTGTACCGTGTGGATTGGGTCAAATGTCGTTGATCATATAGCAGCACAACATGGAAACTTGTTTAAGATATCCTTTCTGATCTGATTGATAGGAATGGTTTTATTTATTGATAAATAGTTTTAGTTTGTTACCCTTTTGTCTCCTTGTTACCAAAGTCTCTGTCCTTTATTCAACCATGTACTTCCTTTACTGGAGATTACAGCCAGCTGAAATCAAAATGGTACAAAGATGAATCCTACCCAGATCTTTCCTTTTCAAGAAAGGGTAAACCAGATTTTTCTGCTGGGTTATCTAACGGGATGTCTACCTCCAACACATCAAGTGATCCATGGCTATCTTTTCTATATGGTGCATCTGCTGTTGATGAATGCGAAAATGTGCTGCCAGATTCTTCAAGTGAAATAAGCGTTGAAGAAGTGCACTCAAATGATAAAGTGTTAGAAAGGTATGATGAAGTATCACTCTATCAACTATTTGTCATTTCGCATTTTTCATCTACTGTCAAACATCAACTACAAAATCACAAATTTATTTTTGATCCATCATTATAGAATTTGTAAATGAAAAAAAGGTCAGTTTTGAGACAAAAAAAAATGGTAAAATCTTATTTTTAGATGGTCAACAGTGCCAAAAAACTTGATCCGTTGAAGCAATAATCTTTCGCAGAACACCTTTCACTTTGTGAAGCAATAATCTATAAATATTCAAAACAGGCACACCACCTGAACTCATTGGAAGCATACCCTACAACAGTTGGATATGGTTGTTCTTTTCAAGTAACTTTTAGATTAATGCAATTAAAGCTGTAGGGAGCAATTTAAGTGTTCTTTGTCGGGACCACATCGTTCTACATCTAGTATAGGTAGGTACATTGAGGCAAATGATGATTCGAACCAAAAACTCAGCTGCATATGCAAGTTCCCAAAAAAACGCTGTTTTTTCTTGTTTCTTTCTACACTTCGTTGATGTTAGGGCCTCAGGGAAATGGTTATTTTTGTTACTTGTACCTTTTATTAAGACATTCACTATCTTCTTGTTGACTTGCTCTTGTTTGACGTTGTACCTATTTATTAGATATTTAGTTTTGCATAACAACTTTCATCTTTCTCTTAAATGTGTACCTAATATTTTAATTATTGCAGGGATGTTCAGCCATATTTATCTGACAAAGACCAAATAGAGATAGCACAGCGCAGTAAATTTGTACAGGGACTTTTGGTGTCTACTATCCTTGATTCTGACTTCTGATTGACACAGTTAAGGACATCAGTTGCTAGTTTCAATTCAATGGGTAAAAAAAATGAAATATATAGTAGTTTCAATCTTGAAAATTATTCTTAGTTATAGGACCAATGTTTTTTCTGTGGTATGGCACTGAGATAGGCCTAGTATAGAGAAGCTATATGTAGGAATTAAATGTCATGTATATTCGAGACAATGCCATTATTGGTTTATAACAATTGCGTACGAACTTGTATTCTCAGAATTTGTGTTTCGTTGTAATAACAGATTTAGTAGCTTTATGCCTTATTCTTGCTATTTGCCATAACTAAATTATGTGATAAAAGCGTGCCAATAATGATGAGTTGTTTGAATATGCAATTTGCTTAATCTGTTGACAAGGCCTTGCGAGTTGTATAGCAATAGCGCCTATTATACTCCGATAATGCTTAACTCTAGTTTGATTATTTTTGTGGAAAATTAGAAAGATAAAAATAATATTATACCGTCTTCCTGTATTTTTCTAGTTTGAAAAACGGGAAAATTTATTAGAGTACTCTTTTCCAATTCCATCACCCAAAAAAGAATTATATACAACAAATTGTAAAAATAACATTTCCACAAATATAAAATGACGGGTCCATGTATGTAGAATGAAGTAGCGAGTAACGTTACAAGGACCAGTGTTCAAAAAGGGCTTCGAACTAAAATATGAGACCTTAGTCAAAACTAGAACTGTCATTATGCTACCTCTGATAAACTGGAATAACAGTTGTGATGATAAACTTTCACAGAAGGGATTATGTTAGGGATCATATGCCAGAACATGTGAGAAATGTCAGTAAAGGGCACAAAAGGATTTGGGTTGATAAACCTTGTTTTGTGGCGAGGGCAGGAACTAGGAAGGACAAGGAAAGAGTAAGCAAGGCAAAGATAAACAGAAGAGAAAGGTAGTGATGAGGTGATAATCATTGAATGAGTTCAGCAGCAGGAGCTGCAGACCCTCAAAGCTCTGAAGTTGTGGAAAGTTTTTGAAACACTTTCCTCTCACATAACCTGAGCATTGCTAGGTATAAATGCATTTTGTGCAGTCATTAACTAAATATGATGAATATACAAATTAATTTAGCGTTCCAAAATGCTAATTCTATTATCAAAATGATTAGTAGCACTAGTTTGCTTAGAATCCTCCCAAAAAAAATCTAATCAGCTCTACTTCTTAAAGAATATGGACCAAAATCAATAGCAAGTGAAAAATGAAGGGAGGCGTAGGATACACCTATGTGCGAAGTTTCCTAATCAACCATTTTTTTCTAAGCTTAGCATCCAATGCAAGAAATGTTTTAGCTTTTCTTTCATCCTCCAAGAAATCACAAGCATCCAAAACCAGGTCATCATCCATATCAGGCAATGCTTGCACTGCTTCTATGACGTTCTCTATTGATATTGAGGTATCATTATTTTTTGCAGACACTGTTGAAACTACAGCAGCCATCTCATGGAGTGCAGCAGCCATGCCTTGTTCATCATTCCTTGATCTTTTAGGACTGGTAGAATTAGAACATATCTCTAATTGGCGCTTCTGTTTCTGACCTATATAAGGTAACTCATTGACACCACTAAATTGTTCTTCGTTAGAATTGGGTGTAACTGAAGACTGAACAGTGTTAGATGTTGAAGAGCACTCAATCTTAAAATCATTTGCATTTTGATGCTTATCTGGAGGCAAAGGATATTCTTTTTCATCAAAACTTGGATCATATATGACACGCAAATCTTTATAGTATGGCAAAGGTCGAGTCATATATTGTCGTGCATCCGGATGAACCTGCATAGACACGTCAAAAGTTTTAAAACCTTGTAAAATAAGATGATTAATATATCATAAGTATTGAAATTTCCTAAGGCATGCTAGGTAAAAATGAGAATGGGAAGGCTGATATATATGAAATGCAAGCATTGCATGGCTTTAAGTACATGGAATAAAGGAAAATGAAGTGAGGAGCGTTTGTTTTTACTTTGAATCTAGAAAAATAAAATGAACGTAGCAGCCCTCAGTTTAGCAAAGAGTTTCTACCCTTCTTGATAGTTCATCTCAAGACAGTCCACATTCTAGAATGAACAAATTTATTCAGCTTGTATTAGCTCACAAGTTTTGCCAATGAGGATAGTATATTAATGTAAAAAAATTTACGATCTAAATCATCTCTTGAAAGTTTGCATGAAAGAAATAAACACCTATTAAGAAATGTGGGACCAAAGTCTAATTTAACCTCCATCAAATTATATAACTTGGTCATATCTTTAGTGGAAGGATCTCTAACATCTACTTTCACATAATTTAAGGGTTGTAAAGCCACCTTAATTGCAATCATCCTAGCCTGCTTTAACATGTCAGGTTTGTGACCCGTATCTCAAAAAGGGCTACCTACAAAGGGGCCGACCAAAATGGCTGAGTAAAGCATCACAAAGTGCAGCCACTAAGGCGTTGGTCTCAATGAATTGAAATCTCACATTAATTAAAGACATGACCAACTTAGCTTAGACAACTCTTTCTTGGTTTTATGGGATTGAGTTTGGTATTGAAACCAAATGTTAAGAGTAATCAAGAGATTTCCCTATTTTCTCTTTTCCTTATTCCTGGCTATTATATACGGAGCAGTGAAGAAGGACAAATTTCGGCAGGAGGAAAAATAAATATTTTTATTGATCTATTGTTCATATATCATAACAAATTATCACAAAATGAAAATTAAAACCTTCCTACACCTATCTGCTTTACACCTTTACCACCAGAAACACCCTTGAGCTTCGCATAATTTATGAAATATGCAGATTTTTCCCTTTTAACTTGCAAAGGAAGAGTGGGAGTCTATTACTAAATTCATTATAGGAGACCAAGGGAAAAAAAATGAGTAGATACAACTATTTTCAGGAAAATAAATTACTTCCAACAATAAAAAACAAGACTTCACTCAAAACCATTTTTTAGAAGCATTCACCCCAAACTCTTTAAATCATCGTAAAAGGGAACTCGGGTGAAGACAGACAACTCTCATTGGTAATATAACAAATTATACTTCTAAGTGTGTGTCCAAAGAGGTTCGATTTCCCAGCAGACTCAAGTGATACGCACCTTAATATAATCTTGCCAGACACAATCATCGGCAATAACCATCTGGCGTGTTTCATCCCAGGCAAAGCCATCCAGCCGAAGGAGGCTTTTAATTAAATTATATTGCCTTCTCAGAGTTTTGTACCTATTCTTAAGAATCTCCAAACTATACTCAAAACCAAATTTTTCATTGAATGATAAGATTATCTCCATCCATGCTTGTTTGCTGAAAACCCCATCAAATTGATTCCCTTTTTGCACATGAGCAAGCATCAAGTTAATGAAGTAACGATCCATTGGTAGCTGCCAATAAGTCCGGGTCCGGGTACGAGAAGAGGTTGTTGTTTCCTTCGACACTCTTTGTTCACAATCATCAGTTGCTTTATCCAAGGTAGAGATTCCAAGGTCTTCATCAGCTCTGACATCAAGAAGCAGTTCATCAGCATCCTCACCTATATCCTCTGATACATGAGGAACAATTGCTCCCTTTTGTCCTGAATTAGATAACTCTTCTGGTGCTGCATCGTCTGGAAATTCACATTCATTAGATGTTGAGACATAAATTGGACCTCCTAAGCATCAAGCATGACATATACAAATTAGTGCCTAACAAGGGCTACCTTTTGCTTCCATATGTCCATAAATAGTGCACAAGTCTTTGAAATTGGGTATACTTTTTTTTACTCTACGAGTTAGCGCATTCACATCTACCTGCATTATAATTAGGCAGAAAATAAACTATTGAACTCCTTCAGTAGAGTTGAAAAGATTTAAAATAATTTGATACTTTGAAAAAATCATCCCAAACCTGATCATCAACAATGACCATATTTCGCTTTTCGTCCCAGCTAAACCCTGGTTGGCCAAGAAGGTTCTTAATACTCCTGTACAGATTCCTTAACGTTTTGTGGCGGTTCTTAAGAACATCTTTTTCGTACTGAAAATTGAACTTGGCATTGAACATTGAAGACATATGCTTCCACGCCTTCTTGCTAAACATATGATCCTCAACTTCACGGCCTTGACTAACCTGCTCTAACATGAGATCGATGAAATAACCATCCATCTCGGGTGTCCAAATTGTTCTTAGGCGTTCAGTGTCGTTTCCCAGAGTCATTTCTACAATGTAACACGAGATTACTAGTATCACTAACAAGGTTGATGAGTAGTTCAGACAGAACCATAACCAGTGCACATACATTGTTCAAGACATGCATAATTGTAATCTTCAAGAGATATAAGCACAGTTGATAATCAAGTAATAATAATAATTTATTATTTATTGTTTGAAAACAGAAGACTAATGGAAGTTTAAAAGTATAAAAGTGCAAGAGACCTAAGACTCTGGTAAAAAACATGCTATGATGAATCTGAAGAAGAAGAAGAGAACAGCATCTATCACAATTCTCCCAAGACAACAAGAACACAGATCGTGCCAATTTTGTATCTATGAAGAGTGTTGAGATTAACAATTAACTATGGGATAACAAAAGGAACACCTTGTGCAGAGTTTGAACTTTGCTTTGGCAGGGATAGTGATTTCCCGGACAAGGTTGCATCTGCTCGGGGGATACGATTGTACCTTGACCTTATTAGGGTTATTATTTAATCTAAATATAATATTACTTCAAAAATATAATATTTTTTATTTATATACGTAGAGTGTCCATTTTTTTTCTTATGATGACAAAATGATTGAAGTAAAAAAAATATTATTAAAGTATAAAGAATGTTTCTTACAAATAATATAGAATTAAATTTTTTATATGATTAAGAGATAAAATAGTGAGAAATTATGTACACAACCAAAAAATAATAATCTTTGTTTAAAGGTTATAAATATTACAATGTGCAGATAAATTTGTATACCTGTTTTAAAAAAAAAAATTATACTTCAATCATGTTTTAGAAAATGTTCGATAATAAATAATCTTAATTACAACTATCATGATTATAAAATATTTACAATCTTTTCTTAATATATCAATTTTATAAAATATTAACACCTTATGTCACATTTTTAAATTGTAGTTAGTATTTTTATAAAATTCATTTGTGTATTAAAATTTAGACTTTAATTTGATTGTTTACGAAACTACATCATTTTCTTCATATGAATTTACTACTATTTTATAATAGGCATACCTATGATAAACATATATATGTTTTAAAAAAATTCTTATTAAGATCATTCTGATGAATAATATACTTTTAAATATAATGTTAAATCATTTCATATTTACTAATATTAAAATTCGCATAGCAGACAACAGTATAGTTAGAAAATAAATGTTAAAATAATGTCTTTAATTTATTTAAAATTATTAAAGTTGTAGGAGAAGATAATATTAAAAAATAATTTTGAAATAATATTGAGTCTTTAAAATAATATCATTTACACTCTCTAAGGAATATATATATATATATATATATATATATATATATATATATATATATATATATATATATATATATATTATATATATATTTTTTTTTTTTTTTTTTATATTAAAAAATATTTATTAAAATAAAAATTTTAATATATATATATATATATATATATATATATATATAAATGTTAAATATCTATGTTTCCATTTTTTCTTTATAATAAAAAATAATTATTAGAATAAAAATTCTAAAATTTATATTAAAATTATAAACAAATGTATTCAGCACAAAGAATAACTATAAAAATAAATCAGTTTTCATAACTTTTTTTCAACAATAAAAATAGTAAAATAAATAAGGGGGTTATGTATCATTTTTTATATGTTGCTTGAATTAAATAATGATTGATGTACAACTTATATGAAATTTTTTAAGTAAATTAAAAATATTGTAAAAGATTAACAAGTTTTTAAAATGTCTTTAAACCTGTTTGAAACTCTTAAATTTTGATAGCAACATGATGGGGTTAGAAATTTAAATATTTATATTTTAAATTTAATTTTGTTGAATTGGTTGTAAATATAAAATAAAAATATTTAAAAATTCAAATCTACTTAATCAGTTGCAAATATAAAATAACTAAATAAGTATTTATTGATATCTTACACGGTTAGAAATCTATTCTAACAGTAAGATTAACTGAATTTATTATGATGTCATATAAGGTCTTATTCTATTATCATTTTTTCTAAAGTTATACATGTAAATTTAGATATTTGATAATAATTTAAAAAAATCAGAAAGTGTTTAGTACTAGTATGGTGTTTAGATTAAAAAGATATTTAATCTATAAGATTTGAAGTTGTTCACAAAAACCTCTAATAGTATCAACTTAACATAATGTCCAGGTAATCATGGTGGTTGTTGAATTAAATTTCATGCATTTTAGTGAGAATCCTTCTATTATTTTTAACTTGCTTAAGTGATCTAACTTTGTTTAAGTCAGAATTATTTTTCTTTTTTAATAAAATAAAAAAAATGTAAAATCATAACTAAAAAGATCAAACAAAATACTTATTAAAAATTGGATAAAATAACAATAACTGAAATAATGTGTTTAAATAAATATGAAAAAAATATGTTAATATTTATATGCATAACAATATATAATTAATTAATTTCATTAGCACGTAGACATAATATATTAGATTTAATCATTAAATAAGGTCATATAATTGATTATTCTAAAGTAAAGGATACTTTCTTACATTTAATATAATCAACTAAATGTGCAACGAATATTCATTATATTATAGTGCTTAATACAAAGAGGGATTACATACCCAAATCACATCATCACATCAGTGTTTATATTATGAATAAAGCCACTAACTTCCGCTTTAAGCAAAATTCCCAAATTTTCCATCAAATCAATTCTAATTCTTTATTTTTTATATCTAACTAAAGAAAGATAGGTTGACTTAATGACATGTGCCTGATATAACACGTTAGTTTGACCCTAAAAATCAAGTTTTTTTAATATCAGACATCAAATATTAAATAAAACTACACTGTTAATAAAAAGTCCACCAATATGTTTTTCAAAATCTTCACATTAATCATTTTAAGAGATTCTACAACTTTAATTCAATTTCTTACCAGTCATGATAATGACATCCACCAATGAATGTGATTAATCTCTTGATCAATGGATTTGAAAAAATATATGACAGAACTATTTTTTTTAACAAAAATATTAATAAGTTACACACTAAATGTATTTTAAAAATTGTAATTATATGACAATATTTTTAATATATATATATATATATATATATTAACAAATGTTAATTAAAATATATTTTAAAAGATACCCATCATGAACATATATTTTGTTATTTCTACTATACTTAAAAAAATACATATCACTGTGTATACATACACGTAGGTATAATGTATGTGATCCTATCTAACGCCCCATTATTTTTTTTTTAATTTCAGTAAAAGTATGGGTGCTTAGTAGTATTTAATATTATTTCTTACTAGAAACAATATTAAATATTTATTAATATGACTTTTAATCTTAGAATAGCGCCCCATTTATTCATTGTAGATGAAGAAAAATGAAAAAAAAAAAATATAAAGTATAGTGGAGAGTCGAAAAAGAAAAAATAATAAAGCAGATATACAGTCAAAGAAAAGTTAAAACACAATTAATAATATTATTATGAAATAAACGGAGGAGAATATTACTGTAAATCATAAATTGTTTTTTATATTTTATTTATAAATGAATAAATATTCTAATAAGAGAAGAGAATTTCTGGTAAGTAGTTAAACTTTCCTTTCTTCGTAGAATTAATCAGGTTATTTGATTAACTATAACCACAATAAATAAACTTTGGAATACTATAGAGGACCCACTAAAGTGAATGTGAGTGAGAGAGAGATGTATTTGTTGTTTGGTTTGGTATTGTGGTAGAGGAAGGATTTACACGCACCATATACAACGAGCCGTTTTTGACTCGTGTTCTTGGATCTGATCCAAACCCTAATCTAATCCCAAAACTTTAGTATCGAATAATCAAACGAAAGACTGTGTCTTTCTCCTGTGCCCTAACTCTCAGGCCATGCGACTACCCTGTTCCTCCGCCACCGCCCTCTCCAGAGAGGATTCCTTTTTTATTTTCGCCACTTTCTCCCTCGATTTCGCCGCCCATGTCTGCCGACGCCCACGCCGCTAATCATATCAATCCCAAGGGCCTCCTCTGCAATGCCGCCGCCGGTGCTTCGGCTGGTATACCTCAATTATATTCTTCTTATCGCGGTTTCTTTCTCCAATTTTCCATTTTTCTGAATTCGATTTCTAATTGTTTCATTTCGTGTGCGTAATTTGGTGCAGGGGTTATTGCTGCTACATTTGTGTGTCCTTTAGATGTCATCAAAACTAGGTTTCAGGTTCATGGTGTCCCGCAACTCACCAATGGAAGTGTTAGAGGTATATCCGCAAGCCTTTCTCCTGCCCCTTTTTTATCTATTCAATTTTTTTTTTAACTCTGGTATATAAATGAGATAACGAGGAAGGTTTGACTGTCCTGTATACAGCCTGTCATTCAAAAAGAGTTGTTGCTATTGTTTTTAGATTTCAGTTTGTTAATAGTATTATATGAAGGATGAATCGACTGTGGGAAAATTTTCCCATTGGTTGAACTACTGAAACTTAATATTGCGACTTTAGCTTATGAGTGTTGCTTGCCCGCAGGCAGCATAATAGTTGCTAGCTTGGAGCAAATTTTTAGGAAGGAGGGGTTACGTGGAATGTATCGAGGGCTTGCGCCCACTGTGCTGGCTTTACTTCCAAATTGGGCGGTGAGTCGTTTCTCCATGTCTGTATTATTTTTTATTTATGGAGTAAACAACAAATAGAATCTTGACAGATTCATTACCTTTCATGTCCAAAATTTGTAATTCTAAATTATAGCCATCGATTTGGTAACTGAAAATACTATAGTAATTAATGCCTACCCTGCTCCTGTGGAAGGTTGACATGAACGAAGGATCATGTTTTATCTCTGAAAAACCTGGGGTATGAAGTCATTCATGAGAAACATTAATACTTACTGAATTGAGTTTTAAAATTGGCATTTCATGGTTGCTGTTAGATTTGATTTTGATTTGACATAATTTTTTTTTACATTGGAGTGGAGTACAACATCATTGTGCCCTTGACCTCATATCAATCAACCTCCATTTTTATGGCTTGTTCAGGGTGATGACTTACAGGGCTTCATACTGCTATGCAAATGAGAGCTAGTGTGTCAAAATTATAATTTTATTGGGAAAGGAATTGAATATACAATCATAGAAGACAAAAAAAAACTTATAATGAGGAAAACCAAAGTGAAGGTGAACAGATCATATCAAAACAATAAAACATCTTCCGCTTTCATTCAAAGAAACTCCTTCGAATGCTTCATTATCATAATACCATGTGGACGCAAGTATTCATATTGCATTGTTTTTAAAATAAATAAAGTTCACAAAGGCACTCAGATAAATTATAGAATGACCCATACATGTAGAACACAGAGATGGGGACTGAATAGTGAACTTTAATTCTCAAATAAAGGTGAAACTAATTGACCAGGTACCTAGTGATTCTTGACAGCTGACACAAAATGGCCCTGAGAATTGCTATAAACCACCCTAATATGACTACTGTCAAAGCAAAGTTAGTTAGTTTTTTAATGATTCATTTTAGTGTTCTGGTAGAAATTTTTAGTATGTTCACAACTTTTTAGTTGCAGAAAACTGATGGTGTTCTAATTGTATCTATTTATGAACCTGCAGGTTTATTTTAGTACATATGAGCATCTTAAGAGCCTTCTCCAAGCTGATGGTTAGTCCATTAGTTATTATTTTCTGTCTATCCAAATAAGGGATTGTTGGAAGCATTATTCTTTTTGTCATAATTAATCCACTTATTAACCTTTATTTTTATGTTGTCAACTTTCTAGTCAACCCGCTTCCCCCATTATTTAGATTCTGAATTATAATAGCTATGTTAATGTATGCAGATGAAAGCCATCATCTTTCAATTGGATCTAATATGATAGCTGCTTCTGGTGCTGGAGCTGCAACTACCATGTTCACAAATCCCCTCTGGGTTGTCAAGACTAGACTCCAAGTGTGTTTCTTCATTTCAACCTAAATTTAGTCATTTCACATAAAATTGGCGTAATGCAGAGTGATACATGTAATTAGAAATTTGTTGGAGAGTACAAAGCTCATTTGATTGTCTTATTTGTCGTTGTTATCATGGAATTTGATATTTCAGTTTTTTTCTTTTTTTCCATTATTCCGGACTTTTATGGTAATTAACAGAGAGAGAAATAAATTAGGCATTGCTTTCCTTTCTGGATGACCTATGTGCAAGGTGAGATCATGGTTCATGACACAACCCCTACCTCATGGATTGGGAACATATTGAACTCAGAAAACAGCTACTTACAATGTTTTTTCTGTGGGGAAATAGTGCTATCCTTTTAGGAGAAAGGGTTTATGAATATTACTAAAAGCATTGCATTGCCATTCCTCATTAGTACGATGAACATAAACTTCGTCTTACACAAAACCATTGAGCCAATAGAACTACTTATTATCAATTAATTTTGTGTATTCTGTACTATAAGTTTGCGGTTCTTTTTATGCAGACCCAAGGAATGAGATCTGGTGTTGTGCCATATAGGGGCACACTATCTGCATTAAGGAGAATTGCACATGAGGAGGGCATTCGGGGCCTGTACAGGTTGGTGTTGTTTAACACAAATGTAGCATGATGGTCAACGCATTTGGAAAAATAATGAATAATGTAACGACTTTTTTTTTTTTTTTTTTCCTTCAACAGTGGACTTGTACCTGCTCTGGCTGGTATCAGTCATGTTGCCATTCAATTTCCTACATACGAGACGATAAAATTTTATCTGGCAAATAAAGGTGATTTCATGTCTACAGCTTTCTGTGAACTCTCGAAACTTTCGGCAGTTAATTAATGTTTAACTAATTTGTATCAGATAACACAGCAATGGATAAACTTGGTGCACGTGATGTTGCAATTGCATCATCCGTTTCCAAAATTTTTGCATCCACATTGACTTATCCTCACGAGGTATGTTTCTGAATGATTGAGGTAGTTTAGTTCAGGTTATTTGTCCCCATAGGGTACTCGTACCGTACGTACCTTTGGTCTTGTGAGATGAGTCAGCTCGCCCACCGTCTATGGAAAAATGATTTAGAATCTATTATGGGTGTTTAATAAATCTTCCAAGAATAATATTATGTTGGACTATTTCTTGAATAGTTTAAGCTCACACTTCTTTTGTTGCCAAATTTGAAAGTACAAGCCCTAGTTGAATTGGGATGGAATTTTTTGTTTTGCTTTTGCATTTCTGTTCTTTGGGCAGATAAACATTAGAAAGTTTTGTATTTTGTTTGCAGGTCGTACGTTCCAGACTGCAAGAACAAGGGCATCATTCAGAGAAACGGTACTCTGGTGTGATAGATTGTATTAGAAAGGTTTTTCAACAAGAAGGTGTATCGGGTTTTTACCGAGGTTGTGCCACCAACCTTCTAAGGACAACGCCAGCTGCTGTAATCACATTCACCAGCTTTGAAATGATACACCGATTTCTTGTTTCTCTTTTTCCCTCTGATCCACGACCTCAGATTTTGTGACAATTGATCTATAGGAGGTCATCTGTCTTCTGTAGCAGTTAGATTACGAAGCATAAGCTTAGTCCAGCTGAGTAACCTATCTCTTGGCGATGCAGATATCATTCTTTGTGACTTAGTTGTTTATGTATGATAGAGCCCCCATATTTTCCAATCACGATTGAGCCCGGTTTCCCTTTTCAAACTTGTGCAAAGTCTTTGTAGGGAGACTGAGAAAGAATTATAATTTTGAGTGATGACGACGATAAAGATGATAAAGTGGAACTTATTTTATTTTTAAACAGTTGAATAATATCCTATAGCACGATCTTTTGCCTCATATTTCTGGTGGATCTGGATTTTCTTTACTTAATGAGAATCATGCAATCAGCGAATCAAAATTGCTGGATGGAAGACATGAGAAATACATTTAAGATCCATTGGGTATTTATTTAACAATTTCGTTTCCTTTACTGGTCCAGTTCATGATTAATATAATTTTTTATTATTAGTGATAAACCTACTAGGTGATAGCATATACTGTTCAATAATCATAATTCCATAAATTATGAGCCAATTGATGTGAGAACAACTTAATATCTTAATTATTTATGCAAAATAGTGTAAAGACATTTTAGTAAAAAAAAATATGCAGTTATTTTTTATTTTAAACAAGTTAAACAAAAATTGTCTGACAGACCTTATATCGGACAAATATATTATTTTTTACTCACTTTAAAAATAATAAATATATAATAATTTTAAATGAAGGATTGAAAGTAAAATATGTATTCTTATTTTTCAATGAAACTAATTTTAATTTTAAATACAATAACTTAATATATAAATTATATTTTATGTACATGTTTTAATAAATATTTTTTGATATTCTTAGTATAATATGACCTAATTTCATTGAAGTTACAAATGTTTTAATAGGATCTGACTAATTTGATGGAGTTTTGATATAATAGATCCAGCAAAGTCCATTTTGCATATCCAAACATGCAATAAATGGTTAAGCTTGGTTGAATGCAGATTGCCGTATTAATTAATAACAGCGTATGAATGTGATTAGAAAAATTAGTTAAGTTAGTTCACAATTAAAATATTAGTAGGAAGTGAAAATCCTGAGTTAATGAATGGCTAATACGTTAGCTGATTAAAATAATGTTTGGTAAAACTGACTAGTACATTAAATTATCTTTAAGTGTAAAATGATATAAGGAAACACAAAAAAGAAATAATTGTAAAAAATTTAAGATTTTTTAAGCTTAAATAGTATTTTAAAAATGAAATTGAAACGCTGCAAATTATAAAATAATTTCTTTGATATGATAAAATTAACTCTTTTCATCAAATCAAACGAGTCTGTTTTGTAAGTAAATAAGTTTACCTACAACTTTCTCTCACATGCTCTATGGGATAACTTTCGGTTGAATATTGAAATTTATTTTTATGCGTTTATTATTATTATTATTATTATTAAATAACTACATTTAAACTTATATGGATAAACACCTTTATTACTCACCTTTTTATAAGAACTTACATGCTTAGGCCTAAGCTTATAATAATTTATATTTAATTAACATACAAAAAAGAAGGCTATATAATGATAATATAAAATAGTTTTATTATTGATTCTAATCTTTTGTGTATCGTAAATTTATTAAGTTTATAGTGACTATAGTAAAATACTTAATTATTAGGAAAGTAATATAAATGAAAGAAAGGGAATAGAAATTGAAATAATAGTTTAGTTTGTTGGCATACTAGATAAGATAGGAAAAAGAAAAAAAAATCATTAATGATGAATCATCCAAAATAAAGAAAGAATATAATAACTTTATATTTATATGTGATCTAATTAGGGAAAACATATTGATAAACCCTCTTCTTCTTTTTCTCTTACCAAGTTGAAAAGAAAATATTCAACCAATTTCTTTTAGGTGTACTAACTTTTTTTTTTTTGGAAAAAAGAAAAAAGAAAAAGAAAAAAAGA
>Ga0214545_1000360_pt1 | contig 69070 bp, 69 predicted proteins | sample CNSS4metaG_FD_160064 | JGI IMG/M metagenome (GOLD analysis project Ga0214545, IMG submission 160064) | Root nodule microbial communities from cowpea collected in UCLA plant growth center, Los Angeles, California, USA - CNSS4 | ecosystem: Host-associated > Plants > Roots > Nodule | place: USA...
ATATATATATATATATATATATTATTAGTTTTGTTTTCTTCTTATTGTTATTCTTAATAAGTAAAAACATGATAAAATATATTTTTTACTGTTTAAACTACATCATAATAAAATATGAAACATTAGTAAAAATAGAATATTTTCTAATTGTTTTATTTAAAATAAATAATACAGTTTATTAGAAAATAGGGATGTTACACAATCCATGATGTGGTTAAGCATAATTAATAACCTATAAATGCGTATGGACCCCAACAATTAAAGGTACGCATTCATTACTCCCCTAATTACGAGATTTGACTTTATGAGAGTTTTTGTTGACTTGAGTAGCAGGGTCTCTTCTGCAGGTAACCCCTCTCGGGTCCAAACCAGTTCACACCGAGATATCCACAGACGACATATACTAGCCGGGAGGAAGCCTACTGAGGAGATTGCAGATTGGGGTAAGGTAACATTTGTGTCTGACATATCTTTGTTCTCCGCAGGAACAGATGTAATTATCATTTCAAATTAAATAATTTAGATAAATTATTCTTCTTATTAGAGCTATCAAAATGGGTAATCCGACCCGGCCTGGTCCAGCTCGATTCATCATGGATTGGTCACTTAATGAGCTAACCCAACCCGACTCACTTATTAGCGAGCCAAAAAGATTCAAACCCGACTGACCCACCACAAGTTGGTGGGTTAAACGAGTTGACTCACTCTCACTTAATTAAAAAATATATTTTTTTCAATCTTAAAAGAACTAAATTATAATTATGATTAAAATCTAAATAAACTTCAATAGAATCCAAATACAATCCAAAAGGATGTTAAACTCCAACTACAAACCAAAATCACAAAAATATTAATGTGTTGGCTAAAAAACAATCTAATCTGACCCAAATGCAAAGTCCAATATGATAAAAAATACTTATGTAACCCTCTATTTGCAAGCTAGTGAGCCAACTCAACTCATCACGAATACAATCTGAATAAACTGATTCTAGGTAGACCGGATAAAAAATCAACTTGTATTAAAATTTGTACAAAATTTTTAAATTAATCCAATCGAAACCTACGATGAATCAAATTGACTCACCAATTTCAATTTATTTTTTGACATCTCTTCTTATTCAACAAATTTAAAAATCAGATTACACTACTTTTTAAGATATCGAAGAAAAAAATATGATTGGTCCCTTCCAGTTTCGAAGATGGAAATTTACTAATACAATGTTTACAATGATTTGCTCCAGTTTTTTTAATATTTTATGAAGAGTGTTTTGGTATTTGGATAAGAAAGTTGTGGTTGGCCACACTACACGTTTTTGAGATTTCAATAAAATAACTAACCAAAGTATAGAATGGACCCTCCATAACACCGAGAGACAGATTTCATTGATTTAATTTGTCTTTCAGTTTATTAATTTCTTGATATTTGTGCTATCTTTCATAGCTTCTTAATTTTTCGTGTTTCATCTTTTATATTTTATTCAAGTCCCAAATAAATTAATTTCACCTTAAACATGTTTGATGTTGTATAAATATAATATAACAAAAGTTTCATCCATCACTTTTATAGCAAATTACTACTTAATATCATCAATGCTTTCTGGATATGATATTTTTTTCTTTTGAAAATAACTCTTATAAGTAAAAGATAATAAAGTTCAAGTGAACTAAAAATCATAAACCATAAACAATAAAATTTCAGAAAGAACCATTAACAAAGTTTTGAAAAATAAAATTCTTTACAAAAATAAATAATACAAATTTTCAGTAAAAAAAATTATCGAATAATGACTAATTTTAATAACGGAAAGTAATTAGTCATGTAACCAATTTATATATTAATTTATAAATTAAAATAAATAATAACTAGAGTAATTTAAAAAAATTATAATTAATTTCTAAATTAATAATAAAAATAATTTTTATCATAAATTAATCACTAACATTAGTCAGTAAGATTTTGACAGTAAAATGAAATTAAATTAATTTTTAATTAAAAAATTAGTATTTAAATTGATCTTCAAATATATTTTGATCATTAAAATTAATTATTATTTAAAAATTTTCAATGTACTTTGTAAAATACAAAGATGAGAAATAAATACCGGTCGTACTTAATAATATGATTGGACTTAGAAATATTGTTTTCAGGATCTAACCATGTATTTGCATGTTTACTTCCTTAAGTACTGAAAATAAGTTTTTCTGTTGAATTTGTGGAGTGAAAACCATGGAATAACAATGTGTTTCAGAAAGTTCTAAATTCAAAGAAGGCAATACCTAAATTTTATGAAACTTTAAAGGGAATGTTCTTGAAACTCAAAGTTAAACTAAGCCAGACACCGGCCAGAGTTTCGTTTTAGTTAGAACAAACTAAAATATTTCATGTTTTTTCATGAAAACAAACCATTGAATTTCAGTAAAATTTTCTTTTTGAATGAAACTAAAACAAAGCTTGTAGAACTTTCCTTTCCAATGATACATTATTTTTCCTTAATGTCTAATCAAATAAATTAATTCCTCTTTCTCATTCGAACTGAACTATATTTTTTTCATGAAACCAAACTATTGAATTTCGATAAAAATTTACTTTAAATAAAACTAGAATAAAGTTTATAGAACTTTCCAAGGAATCATTAATTTCTGTAAATGAAACCAGAGCAAAACTTATATAACTGTCAAACGAAGCATTAATTGGTTTTCTCCTTAATGTGTCATCAAATTAATTATTTTCTCTTTCTCATTAAAAGTAAATAATTTTTAAACAAAAGTGGAAGTTATTTCAATTCAATTATTTTCTCTTTCTCATTAAAAGTAATATAATTTAAAAAAAATGTGGAAGTTATTTCAGTCAAATTAATAAAAAAGTAAAATATTTATTACTATCACTTTAAATATATTATTAATCTTGTTCTTATAAAACTGACTATACCTTGTAAAGAATAATTCTGACTTTTTACACACTTTAAGTTACAACTTGACATATTTTAGGCAGAATGTTTTAGATACCGATCTTTTTAAAATTAATAAAGGAGATGTCCTTGCAAAAAATATTACAACAACATTACAACACTCAAATTAATTAAGTGTAAAAAATATTAAATACAATAATAAGAAATGTAAATGTTATTTATATCATGAATTTTTATCTAGATGAATTTGTTCACTTGACTAATTTTGATTAATTTTGTCTAATTCTCTGTTAATATGTTTTAATATTAGGCAACACTTTTTAGCATAGGAAAGAGAATAATTATTTGTCCGTCCTTTCAAATTCCAAATAAGGCTATACACTAATCCAATGCTTATAACGATTTCCTCAAGTTCTTTGTCATTTTTCACGAAACAGATATGGGATAGCAAAGTTGTGCTTGTCCACACAACAAGCGTAGGTAATGTTTCTGAGATTTCGATGTAGTTTTTCTTTTACCCACTATGGGTAAGGTAGTTTAAATTGGATCCCTAGATACCATTTTAAAATTGCGTGGTCCACATTTCAAGATGTTTAAAGAGTTTTCTAGAAAATTATAACGACAAGTTAAATTTTAAATTGTGAACGTTAGATACATACAACTTCATCCTATAACACTTATTAAAGAAAATACTGTTTTCGGAATTTTCTTTCTATTAAATAATGAATAATGCATTGTTATGATTACATTATTGGTCATTTTAAGTGCTTTGTTCTTTTACCTTTTTTGGCGTGTATCTGCCAGTGAATAGGAAAAAGCTGTAAATCACGGGATACTGTGTGGGTAGGCACCCCCACATGGGTGATTTTGACGTGTGATCGGCGACTAGTACTGGACATTATTTCATTCTAATGTGGAAAACGTGAAATGTCCCTTGCCCATGCACCGTACAGTCGCATCGTTCTTTAAAATGAGTGAAACACAACCTGTGACTTCACATTCATAAGCAAAATGCGAAGCATGTTAATGTTGTTGGGACTATGCGTCCTAGTGTTGTCCCCATTTCCAGTTGCATTATCGGAGCGGTGCCACCCAGAGGACAAGAAGGTGCTGCTCCGGTTCAAAAAGGAACTCAACAACCCTTACTTCCTAGCCTCTTGGGACCCAAAAGAAGATTGCTGCGACTGGTACTGTGTCAAGTGTGACGACAGAAATAACCGTATCTACGAGGTTTTTCTAATATCCTCGTATCCAGACCCCAATGTCACCGGCAAAATACCACCCTCTGTGGGTGACCTCCCTTACCTCGAGTACCTTACCTTCCACAAGCTCCCCAACCTCGTCGGCCCAATTCCGCCCACCATCACCAAACTCACCAAACTCAAAAGTCTCGAAATCACCAACAGTGGTCTCACAGGCCCAATACCCGAATTTCTGGCCCAGATTAAAACCCTGGAGGTGATCTCACTTTCCTTCAACAGTCTCTCGGGCTCCATTCCCAGCTCACTCTCCCAACTGCCTAATCTCGCATCTCTACAGCTGGACAGGAACAAATTGACGGGCCCAATCCCGGCGTCTTTCGGGTCCTTCAAGAAGCCCGGGCCTGATCTCAAACTGTCTCACAACCAACTCTCTGGGCCCCTTCCCCCTTCCTTGGGCAACCTAGACCCAGACAACATAGACTTGTCAAGGAACAAACTTGTAGGCGATGCTTCATTTCTTTTCGGGAGCAAGAAAAAGACTCAGGTACTTGACCTTTCCAGGAACGCCTTCTCCTTTGATCTCTCTCCTGTGACGTTTCCTAAGAAAAGCTTGATTTGGTTGGATATCAATCACAATAAGATTTATGGGAACCTTCCAGTGGCGTTGACGAAAGTGGAAAATTTGCAGCAGTTGAACGTGAGTTATAATCCTGGGTTGAAGGGCCAAATACCGCAGGGTGGGGAATTGCATAGATTCGATAAATATGCTTTCTTTCACACTAAGTTGTGTGGTTCTCCACTTCCGCCCTGCACCAAATAGATTAACAGATACAATAAGCATTCTATTTTCCCACTAAGTTGTGTGTCTCTCTACTTCCGCTCTGCACCAATAAGATTACGTAAGGGAATCCTTCCAGTTTGAATCAAATAAGTTTTATATTTTCGCACTCTGATTTCAAGTTTATCAAGTTTATCAGCTTTTCAGAATATACAACGTTTCTCGCTGTAACTTTATTCGTCTCAGTTATTTGGTCTTCAATATAAATGATATTTATAGTTATAATCAATAGTTTTATAGAAAAGTTTGTTTTAACCGTATAGAAAGACTTATCTGCACTCGTGACTATTATCCGTAAATAAAGAAAGAGTGCCGATGCTTATAACGAGTAACCATCATAGACCTTGTTTTGAGAGGACAATATAATTCTTATCACTTTAAAGAGAGCATCTCTTGTTAAAGAAACTGTTGTCTTTAAGTTAATTATTTTTTTACTTGGCCGAAAAGCAAGTCAAATTGTACTAGTTCACATTTTTTAACCATTCATGATGAGTTAACATTATTTACGTCGTGCCAAGCTAAGTAATTTAACACTTTAACATGGCAAGTAAAGTAATATCTCAATTTTAACAACTTAAAACTAATAAAAATAGAAAGTTTCATCATAGTTCCAAAACAGATAATTCAATGTACACAATATATTAATACAGTCTTACAAAAGATATGACTATAAAAATATATCACACTTAAACTAAACTAATAAACTCTATACTTAAATTGACCACTGCTAAAGCTTCCACTAGAAACCTCCTCCTCAATACTAAAACGATGGTTCTTCATCCTCCAGAAGTGCCTTTGATACTGCAACCACATTTGCTCCCACCGAATAGGTGATTATCGCAAAAGAAAAACATACAACACGAGACAAACACACAGAAAGCAAGGGTAAGCTAATATGATAAGAAAAATCATGCAATTCAATTTGTTCCTGTAGAGAACAAACAAGATGAGTTAGACACAAGTGTCACCTTACCATGTAGTCCACTATCTCTTCAGTTGGCCTCTCCCCGGTTGATACATATCAGCTTGAACCCAGGAGGGGTTACCTATAGAAGAGTCTCCGAAGCTCAAGTAAGTCAAAGCTCTTAGAGAATCAAATCAGTGATTAATGAATGTGTACCTTTAATTCGTGGGGTCCATGCGTATTTATAGAGCATTAATGATGCCTGGTTATCCAATGGGCCGAGCCTTGGCTTGGGCCCTAGCCTGGGCTATGAGTGGGCCTGGGCCCTAACCCAGGCCCTTAAGGCCTATCGAACGCGGGGGCTTCCATTTTACTAAGTTTTCGAGAGCGGTCAGATCCGTTTACTTCTTGGCTTGTCAGATGTTGTCCTTGGCCGGGTACTATCCGTGTTGGCCATTTTGTTGTTACTTTGACCTTTGTTCAGTTAAGTTCGAGATCATGGCGGCCCAAGTCGTGTACTTGGGTTGTCTCTGGCATATTCATGAGGGTTATCATTTATACGGTTAAAATGATCAGGTCCGGTATAAGTTAGACTGACTTGGCCTAGGTTGAATACTTGGTTGCCTTGGATGCTCTATCTACACATAGAAACATCACAAGAACGATTAGGACATACCGTTATGATCATTGATCAACAGAGACTCATATTGATGATTAAAACGTCGCATGCAAGCGAAAAAGAGCTTGCATGCAACAGAAAACAGAAAAAGACTAAAAAAGAGAGCAGAAACTCAACTTACACGAACGAAGAAACTGATTGGTCCAATTTGAAGAGCTCACCGAGAGGATCAATACTATGGTCTCGATTCTTCAATCAGACTACCAGAGAGATAAAACCTCTAGAGAGAAGTCAGAGAACTCTAGAAAAGTGGTTTCTAGAGAGATGGTGTGTTTTAAAATAATGAAACTCGTTTATAATAATTCTATTTATACTAAAACCTTTTAATATTAAAATAATCGAGTCTCACTATTTTTAAACCACTATCACTTTTAAAACGTCATTTTCTAGGGTCTTACATTCTCCCTAACAAGAAAAATTTTCGTCCCCGAAAATTCACTCGCCAGATAGAAAGAAAACCATGCTCTCCTCATGTTCTCTACAACAACCACCTAGACATGACTGACTTAACGATTGCAACACCTAAACTTACTGAAAACTCTGCCTCTGTGCTAAGCGATATATGATTAACAGTGTAGATTGGATTAGTCACTAAAGCAACTCTCCACCTTCCACCTTAAAACTTGAATGATCCTTTTCACCTAACCAACCCACTTATGTTTGATATGCTTACTCACCTTCCATATGCTCTCCACTATTTCTAGTAGGTTTTTTCCAAAATTTAAAGATTTGCAACCGATCTCAACCCTAAACGTGATTGTTATCACTTCTCATTATCTAGTTTCTTCCTTGAGGTACCACTCATATGACTTGATCACACACAACTTCATAACATTCTTGACCACCCTATCCACCACCATCAACATGACATTATGCTTCTCATACTAACTTTGACCAGAGCAGCAAAGTCTATAACAATGTTATCCCACTTCCAGACTAGACCCTTCACTTGTGGCAACAACGACACCAAATTCTGACACTTCCTCAGCATTTATTAAACCACTAATCTGCAACCATCCCTCCACCAATTATTTCCCTTCATTATTGAACCAACCATTACAATTCTCTTTCTGCTTAAAACATATACCAATACTTTTCCACTTCTAAGGTGATAGCACAACTCAAAACCATAGCTCAATCATCTCTCTCATTTCCTATCCATCTCCCTCTATGCAACTCCATACTTCTAGCTGTTGATGTCACTAAACATCTTTAACAAATCTTCATAACACTGACACCTCTGTTGTTTTAGAGAACTCATTACCACATCAACCACCGGGTCATGAGTAAGATATTTCCCCGTCTCTTGTATTCCTACTATTGATAAGTATATCCCACCATTATTCCGCTGTGTCACTCTGATCAACAACCATTTTCACCTCTAATGTGTTTAGCCACAATAGACTGCAAAGAATAATCAATCATTGAAGCGCTGATCATGTTTTTCTTCAACGTCTTGACGACTCCCTTCACATTTGAGAAACTTGTCACGAAACCTTGATAACAACTTGCTTGAAAAACCTTACTTAAAGTCACTCTTAGAACTTCCCTTCCTTTAACATGTTTCCCCACTCATCTTAACCACTTCTGGTCGTAGATCTTAACATATAATTACTTCTTTTTCCAAACTTTGTTAGACTGGATTACTCACGATGACACTCTACGACTAAACCATTACTTTTCTAAGGACTCCTCTACCTGTTGTCTTGACTCCACACTTTTAGTAACATCATCCAATGTAAAACTATTGACACTGGTTATGTTTCAGATATCAATGCAATAATGAATCCCACCGCTTGTCGGTGATTGTTCTAACATCTTCTTCATAACATAACTAAAATTGCTTCACCACTGAGATCCCTTGCATATGTTCTTCGCGGGCCTTTACTAGATAAACACTCATATCGGTAACATTTTGTCTTCACTTTTCAACTTGTTTCATACTTGATGTACAATCATTTACTCACCTTCTTGAAACAACGAACATCATTTCCTATGATATCACATTCCACCCGAATGAGCTTGGAAATCAACCAAGTCACCCTTGAGATTTATGCTTTCGACCAAACCTTGTAAAGTAAGTAATTCAAGTTGACTCTGAATTTGAATCCTTTGATCACCCCGAAACATACCACACATCCAAGAAATCTTCACTTGTCCACTATAAAAGAAAAACTATCAACTCAAACTCCAACTCCTCCTTGCAGTTAACCATAACTCATTTACCATATTGACGACACCAAGGTTTTATGATCACGAACGAAACCAAAACTCATATCCCAAACACCACCTTTTGAATTTGATAATTTGAATTAATAGCTCTAGCACCAACTATCGTAGACACAATTCCAACTAATTAAGATTTTTCTTCTCCTTTCATTATTTACGGTACTCTGCCTTCTCTAGCTTTTATCATTCCCACAAGATCGAACTTAACGGTTTGTTTCTTCTTCCCACACTTCAATTTCTTTACCTCAACCCAATGTCAATACTTATACTCATGAACTACTTTTTCCTTGAAACATCCTGCTGTCTACTGAAAAGATCCAAGCATCTCCTTCTGATTATTGAACCTAATATGAAACCTTTATGCCACTTCATTCTCATGCACATATTATTTTTTCTACTTAGGAAACACCACCTTACCTAATTGATCCGCAAACTCTGCTCTGTCTTAACCTCCCACTAGAGATTCGTCTTTTTACACTTCAAGATCTTTATCTTTCTTAGCTCGTTCGATGCCAAGCAATCTCACCGTTTCCTGCAACCTAGGGTCTGCCAATTGCTTCTCTTTCACCGATCCAAGAAAGCACTAGATATGGCCATATGACTATATCCAATGACACAACTCCTAACACTGCTTGTATTTGCTTATCTCTGAACCTCAACACTTCTGGAATGTATAACCAAGTTGGTCTTCTCAAACGTTGTTGCACTGGCATACACTGATATCTTCCATATTTCTAACCTCTAAACTCAACTCCTTTTGGGAAACTTGTGATATTCGATCTCGTGAGCCTGCTCTTGAAGCTTCCTTAGTCTAAACATTGATGCTGAATTTTAACCTCTTTATCCAGTCTACTATCCCAAAGCTTAACTTTCCTCGCTCATCGATCTACTTCATACAACAAACTTATATCCTTGAGGCAAAAAGTTGTCTAAAAAACTACATCCAACCCTCACAAAGGTAAGCAGGTCAAGTTGACGTTGAATCTGCATTCCTCTATCACTATAAACACTAAACGCAAACCATAGAGGTGCAACAAAACAATCATGGACATAGAAAGCAAAACTCTAACATCTATTGATAGCCATAACTTTTTGTCTATCTCTCTTATTTCCTCAAACCATTAGAATTAAGAAAGGAAAATTATCTTTGATCTAGTCATGAGTGTACACCCTCATTACTTTATCAAGACGTTTTTTGTTCTTAATACTTTCGGTTTCACAGACAAACTCTACTAAACTCGAACTCTAACACAAACAAGACATGACAAACCCACAACCCTTAGGTCATCTTATGGATGAACTGCTCTGATACCATAAATGTAACATCCCAATTTTAGCAGCTTAAAACTAATAAAAAGAGGGAGTTTCATCATAGTTCCAAAATAAATAATCTAGTGTACACAATATATTAATACAATCTTACAAAAGATATGACTATAAAAATATATCACTTATACACTTAAACTAAACTAATAAACTATATACTTAAACTGACCACTACTAAAGCTCTAATTGGAAACCTCCTCCTCAACACTAAAACGATGGCTCTTCATCCTCTAAAAGTGCCTTTGACACTGCAACCACATCTACTCCCACCGAATAGGTGATCATCGCAAAAGAAAAACATACAACACGAGACAGACACACAGAAAGAGAGGGTAAGCTCTCACAAGAGATCCAGAAATCTCTTGTTCTCACATACAACAGTCCAGAAATCTCTCACAATCCAATCATACACTCAATTACATAGTTAAAGAACTCATACAACACTCAATCATGCAATTCAAAGTCATCAAAATGATTTCTATACGAAATTCAAGCAAAATAGTTAGCTTCCCTTACCTGTTATCCTGTTTAGACAACTTTATAAACGTCAACGCTTTAAAAATGTCAACACCTCTAACTCCACAGGATGCTCTTTCTACACATAGAAACATCACAAGAACGATCAGGACAATTCCATTATGATCACTGATCAGTAGAGACTCATACTGATGATTAAAACGTCGCATGCAAGCGGAAAAGGGCTCGCATGCAATAGAAAACAGAAAAAGACTAAAAAAGAGAGCAGAAACTCAACTTACACGAACGGAGAAACTGATCGGTCCAATTTGAAGAGCTCGCTGAGAGGATCAATCCTATGGTTTGGGTTCTTCAATCAGACAACCAGAGAGACAGAACCTCTAGAGAGAAGTCAGAGAACTCTAATAAAGTGGTTTCTAGAGAGATGGTGTGTTTTAAAATAATGAAACTCGTTTATAACAATTCTATTTATACTAAAACCTTTTAATATTAAAATAATCGAGTCTCACTATTTTTAAACCACTATCACTTTTAAAACGTCATTTTCTAGGGTCTTACAAGTAACTTTACTGATAAGTTTTTCGAAATGCAAGTAATGATTGTCATACGGTTATACATCCTTTATATACGCCATTGAAGGCATATTTTCATCAAGAAACTTTAAAAGAAATTGAAATATTAGTAATTAAATTATGTATAATTATTATTATTTTTTTTAAATAATTAGTTTAAATGAAATAATTAAAATATTTTAAATTTTAATTTTTATGTTTAGATAGAGTAATTTAATTTTTATTTTACGACAAATTCAATTCTATATTTGAGTCTAATTTAATTTAATTTAATTCGACCTTTAGTTTAGGTCGATTTTTGGTCTAGGTCGGTTGTCTCGACTTCTGGGATGAGACGGCCCGGTCCGTATCGGCTTGAACTTCGATCCATGTTGTTTTGGTCCATGTTGTGCCGAGTAGACCTATCGCACGTACCGACTCAAATTATCCTTCAGCATAGGCTGACCTAGCTAGATCTTTAGTTTGGGCCGACTTAGGTCGACCTTTAGCCATACCACCCGAATTTGAACTTCCTCCTAGGTTGACTTGACTCAGACTCGTCTCATCTCGACATTCGATCTAGGATGACCTGACTCGACATTCATCTAGGATCGACTAAACTTCATCCTCAATTTAGGCCGACTTGACATGACTTTCGACCTGAGTTGATTAAACTTGACCTTTGACTCACCTCAACTCTTGGATGTCCCTGACTCGGTTCAACTCTCACTTGTTTGAACTTAGCTTGACATAGATTGATTTAGCTTAATCTTTGTCTTGGACTAACTTAATTCAAATTTTGACTTGAACCAACTATATTCGACCTTGAATTTAGGTCGATTTAGCTAAATTTTATTCTTAATTATCTTAATATGACCTAAACATACATTAATTTACAAATTTTCAAAATCGAAAATGTAATTTAATTTAAATTGAATCCAATTTTAATTAAGTAGATTGAAGTTAAAATAAATATAAAATAATTTAAATTTAAATTATTATGAATTAAATTTCAAGTTTAAATTTCTTTTCCCCTTATTTAAGATATGGAGTATTAAGCAAATTTGAAAAGTCAGATTACACGATGGAAAACAAATGATAATCAGTCCTTTTCAAGTTTCGAGTAAGGAAATTTACTATGCGATGTTTGTAATGATTTGCTTCTCTTTAATATTTTATGAAAAGTGTTTTGGTGCATTTGGATAAGAAAGTTGTGGGGTCCACACGACAGCGTAACATTTTTGAAATTTTAATAAAAATGTGCGAATGTGTAAAGTAGATCTCCATGTCAGAGATAGATTTCTTTGATTTTACTTGTCTCTCAGTTTATACTTCTCTTGATATTTGAGCTATCATTCTATCTTATTTTTTTCGATCTCCATATTTTATTCAACTCTCAAATGAATTATTTTGAGGACTTTTTTTATGTTGCATAAATATAATAAAAAGTATTTCATCTATGAATTTTATAACAAATTACAACTTAATATCATTAATGTTTCTAGATATGATATTTGAAAATTAATTTTTCTTCTTCTTTAAAAACAGCTATTTAAGTAAAAGATAATAAAGTTAAAGTGAGTTAAAAATCATAAACCATAAATAATATATTTTCAGAAAGAAGAAACCATTAACAATGTTTTGAAAAAGAAAATTCTATACAAAAATAAACAAAATAACCTTAGTTGCAGTAAAATGCAAGATGAAAGATAAATACTCGTAGTACTTAATAATATAATTGGACTTAAAAATATTGTTTTCAGGATCTTAACCATGTATTTGCATGTTTACTCCCCATGAGTGATGCAAATCTTTTTGTTGAATTTGTGTGGTGAAAACCAACCACAATAACATTGTATTTGGGAAAGTTCTAAATTCAAAGAACACAAGTTTTAATTTTATAATATTTAAAGGGAAAATTTTATCTTGAAACTCAGTTAAATTAAGCAAGACAGAGGCCAGAATTTTGTTTTAGTTCGAACCAACTAAATTATTTCATGTTTTCTCTTGAAAACAAAGCATTGAATTTCAATACAATTTTATTTTTGAATGAAACTAAAACAAAGCTCATAAAACTTTCCAATGAAACGTTTTTTTTTTCACTAGTTCTAATCAAATCAATTATTTTTTATTTCTCATTCGAACTAAACTATGTTTGTTCTTGAAACTAAACTATTGAATTTATGTGAAATTCACTTTAAATAAAAGTGGAACAAAGTTTATAGAACTTTCCAATGAACAATTAATTTCTTTAAATGAAACTGGAACTAAGCTTATATATAAAATTCTCAAATGAAACACTAATTCGTTTTCTACCTAATGTGTCATCAAATCAATTATTTTCTCTTTCTCATTCAAAGTAATATAGTTATAAAATAAAGTGGGAGTGATTTGTGTAAAATTGATCTAAAAAGTAAAATATTTATTATTTTTCTCAATACATGATCAATTATGGAACCGAATCAGTAATGATTATTATTTAAATTAAAGAATTTAATTATACTATTGATCTTATTTAAGATAAGAATTATTGAACAAATTTGAAAATTAGATTATGCAACACTTTTTTAGCAAATCGGAAAGAGAATAATTATTGGTGTGTCTTTCAAATTCCGAATAAGAAAATATACTAATACAATGATTATAACGATTTGCTGAAGTTGTTTGTCTAGGAAATTTGTGATTGTCCACACGACAAGCTAATGTTTTTGAAAATTCGATGTAACTTTTGTTTTTTACCCATATGGGTAAAGTAGTTTAAATGGGATCCCTGAATATCATTTTAAAACTGCGTGGTGCAGATTTCAAGATCTCTCATCATTAGAATGTTGAATTTTCGAGAAAATTATAAAGACAATTTTAATTTTAAAATTGTGGACCGTTAGATACAGCTTCATCCCAATAACAATTATTTATTAAGAAAAATACTGTTACGAAAATTTCTTTTTATTAAATAAAGTAAATAATATATCTATTATTATATACAAATATTATACTTTTATTTGCTGTTTTGTTTTTTATTTTCAATTTTATTTTTCTTAATTACTATTTTTAAAATTTAAACGATAATTCATAGTAAAATACTTATTTTTTAGTTTTATTATTTTAATAGTTACTTTTTTAATTTAAATAATTATTATTATAAAAATATTAATTAAATAATTATTCATAACAAAAAAATTATTTACATAATATTATTTATAATATTTCTTATTTTAAATATAAAAATTTAATATATTTATAACTATATCTATAACTATATATATATATATATATATATATATCAATAATAAAAAATTATTTTAATTATATATATATATATAATATTATTTATAATATTTCTTATTTTAAATATAAAAATTTAATATATTTATAACTATATCTATAACTATATATATATATATATATATATATATCAATAATAAAAAATTATTTTAATTATAAATATATATATATTTATATATTTATATGTTTTTCAATATTTTTTTATTTTTTATTTTAATTAGTATTTTTAAAATTTAAATAATTATTTATAATAATACATATTGTAAGATCCTAGAAACTGGCGTTTTAAAAAGTGATAGTGGTTTAAAAATAGTTAGACTCGATTATTTTAATATTAAAAGGTTGTAGTATAAATAGAATTGTTATAAACGAATTTCATTATTTTAAAACACACCATCTTTTTAGAAACTACTTTTCTAGAGTTCTCTGACTTCTCTCTAGAGATTCTGTCTCTCTGTTCGTCTGATTGAAGAATCGAGACCGTAGGATTGATCCTCTCGGCAAGCTCTTCAAACTGGATAGATCAGTTTCTCTGTTAGTGTAAGTTGAGTTTTCGCTCTCTTTTTAGTCTTTTTTGTTTTCTGTTGCATGCGGGCTCCCTTTCACTTGCATGCAACGTTTTAATCCTTAGTATGAGTCTTTGCTGATTAGTGATTAGAACGGTATGTCCTGATCGTTCTTGTGATGTTTCTATGTGTAGATAGAGCATCCTGTAGAGTTAGAGACGTTGACCTTTTTAAGGCGTTGACATTTATAAAGTTGTCTGAGCAGGATAACAAGTAAAGGAAGCTGATAATTGAATTTAATTAGAGGATACAATGAATATAATTGTGTGTAATCAGAATTAATTGTTTGAAGTGTGATGCAATGTGAATTGTTTGATGTTTGGTATAAGTGAAATTGTGATTGCATTGTGTGAATTGAGGTTGAATTGGAAAATGAGCACTTGAATCATGGCTCTAATTAGTATCATCTCACTTTGCTTGAAAACCACTTTGAAAACTAGACAACACTGCCATGGAGGTGCCAATTTGGGTCATGAAATCAAGTGAAACATCTCCCAACGAAAACCAGAATCTGTGCTATTTTCTGGTGTGAGGCTGAGCCTCAAAATTCAAGGTTGAGCCTTGAAAAATGCGAGAGGATTAGCGCTGAGCGCTAGCCCAGCGGTGCCTAGCGTTGAAAAATGCGAGAAGAATGAGGTTGAGCGCCATCCGAGCGGTGCCCCAACGCTGGGACCTCTACAGGTTTGGAATGAAATTTTAATGCTGAGGTTGAGCGCTAAGTTGCCAGATTTCATGTGTTTACTATTTTGATGTGTTTCATTACATTAAATGATCTGAAATGGATTATTTTGACTGTCTTGGTATGCTTTGAGTGAGATTAGGTGAATATGGACCTGTTGTATGTGAATTATGGAAGAGTTTCGTGGAGAAATTCTAAGTGTGGATGAGGCAGTGTATGCAAGGACATAAGGACTCGATTTTGGTAGCTATCTTGACGCTCCAATAACCATTAAGGCTCATGTAGAGTATAATGAGTTATGTCGTGAGGAGTAGCAGGAGGTCTTAGCCACTGGTCTCGATTAAGTCTTTGGCGAGAAGTAGACTTACCTAGTGTGGTGATTGGGTGATAACCCTTTGAGGCCAAACTCTGCAGAGTTTTAGAATCATACACCGGTGGAAGCCACTAAGAGGTCCGATGTCACTTGTATGTATCCGGATAATTGAGTTTAGTGTCAATTGTATCTTTGTTTATATGTATGCCTATGTGTGTTATGTTGGTAAATTGAGTTAAGTTTTCATATGAATATTTCCTTGTTTACATTAGCTTACCCTTGCTTTCTGTGTTTCTATCTCGTGTTGTATGTTTTTCTTTTGCGATGATCACCTTTTTTGTGGGAGCGGATGTGGTTGCAATGTCAAAGACACTTTTGGAGGATGATGGGCCATCATTTTAGGTTGAGGAGGAGGTTTCCAATGGAAGTTTTAGCAATGGTTAGTTTAAGCATAGAGTTTACTAGTTTAGTTTAAGTGTATAATTGATATATTTTTATAGACTATATTAATATATTGTGTGTACTGGATTATCTGGTTTGGAACTATGATGAAACTCACTATTTTTATTAGTTTCAAGCTGCTAAAAATTGGGATGTTACACGTATAAAAAAGATTATTGTTGCAATTTTATTTTGATATTATAAAAAGTAGTTATAAAAAGTAGTCTAAAATTTGAAAACAATTTTAGAAGAACAAATTATGGGATGCTGAGACAATTTTGTTGTAAAAAAGTCATGTAAAAAAGATAATTGTTATAATTTTATTTTGATATTATAAAAATAGTGTAAAATTTGAAAACAATTCCAGAAAAATAAATAATGGAAAACTGAGACGACTTCGTTATAAAGAAGTCTTACTAATTAAGAATGACTTCAATTAATAATTAAAGTCGTGACAATTTGAATAGACTTTATTATAAAAGGTAAAATTTAACCAATAAAAAAGTCCTTCTAAAATGGAGAGATTTTCCTAAACAAAGTTGTCCTGAGATAGTGAAATTTTAATGTAGGATTTGAAATAAATAAATAAAAAAATCATCTTAAAATGGCAAAACTTCATTACAGTTTCTTATGTGTTAAAGTCGTTGTAAACTCGTTAGAATTCTTTTTAAACTTTTTTTCATTTTCTATATTTTTAATATTAAATAGAGTAAAAGTTAAATATATATATATATATATATATATATATATATATATATATATAATTGATACGAGACGTATTGATTCAAACAACAAAGTTGAATTGTTATTGGTATTACTTTTAACAAAGATATTGTATTGAAACTTTTAACAAGCATAGAAACTGAAGAAGATACTATATTATATTTATTCTAAAGCTAACATTATCTTACATTTTTTTATTTTGGATTTGTTGGCATAGCCCTTAAATAAGAGAAGTGGAAAAACAGGTCACAACTTACTTTATTTTCTATACACGTTTATATGTTTTTAAAGAAAAAATATTTCATAACTAACCACAAAATGCATTATTATTTTTTCAAATGTATACCAATAAATATGTATGGAGAATAAGAATATATTAAAATATATTCTTACCTCGAAGTCTTGAAAATGTAATAACGACTACCATGTGTGGTGATATTATATTATATTTATTCTAAAGCTAACAAACAAGTATCGTTATCTTACAATTTTTTTCTTTGGATTTGTTGGCATAGCACTTAAAACAGGAAAGTGGAAAAATATGCCACTAACTCACTTAATTTTCATACACAAGTTTATATGTTTTTAAAGAAATTTTATTTCATCAGCTAATCACAAAATGCATTATTATTTTTTAAATGTATACCAATAAATATGTACGGAGAAAAAAAAATTAAGGGATAAATATGATTTTGCTTCCTTACCTCATAGTGAAAATTGAAAATTGGAATAAGTTCATTTTCAAAACTTTGATCCAATTTAGTCTTCCAATTTTAGAAATACGTGAATCTAATCTTTTGAACAAAACTTTGTTAAGTTTATTTGACGTTTCAAATATATTTCATAATAACATTTGAATTTTTTGCACCGTTTGACATATTTTCGCTTCAATGTTTGCTGAGAAACACATTCAAAATGTAAAATAAACATAACAAAATTTGGTTAAAAGGATTAAATTCACGTATTTCTAAAGATAGGAGACTAAATTTGTTCAAAATTTTAAAGAAGGACTAATTTTAATTTTCATTAAATGTTAAGGAGTCAAAAACATATTTAACCTAAAAATTAATTATTTATCTAAAGTTAATGTGTATGAATGGAAGTAATTATGAAAATATGTAAAATTTAATGTAATTTAACATGTGACATAGCAAAAGTTTGAAAATATAGACATAATTATTTTTTTAAAGTATGATTTTAATGCTAAATTATCATAAACATTTCTTATTTGAAATAATATATTCATTTTATAAAATAATTTTAATTTTTTTATAACTATTAATAATGTATACAAATTTAACATTTTAAAAATAACTTTGCTAAAAGTATACCAAAAACAATTCCAGTTCATTTTCTCGACCAATACTTCTTGTATCAGTTATACAACAAATATTTAATTTTTGCTTTATTTAATTTTAAGAGATATGAAAAAAAAACTATATGAGTTTACAAAGAAATCAACACACAAAAAGTTGCAATGAAGTCTTATCATTATGGGACAACTTCTATGTTTCAAATCCATTAGGGTAGTCTCTTCACTTGGCCGACTTCTTTATTTTAAATGCAACATTGAAGTCTCTCCATTTTTTTATGACTTTGCTTAGAGAACTGGTTAATTTAGTTAAAGTCGTCTGATCATGGGACTACTTTAGTTTTTACAATAAAGCCTCCTCAAATTGTCACTACTTCACCTCATTTTAATTAAAGTCGTCCTTAGTTGACACAACTTCTTTACAATGAAGTCGTCTCAACTTCCCATGACTTGCTCTTATTGGTGATTTTTTCAAATTTCGCACCAGTTTTATAATTTCGAAATGAAATGGCACCAGTCATGTAGAAAAACCTAAAGAAGACATATCTCTTTTGTATTCACATTTACTTTTTCAATTTTATCCTTAACAATTATTTCTTTCACTTTTGTTTTCATATTTAAATTTTAAAAACTTGTGTCAACTCTTTTTGAAAATATCAATTATTAAAATTAAAACTACATCATTAGATTTTCTTCTCTCTCCATTCTAATTTGTCCCACATATTATTTCTAATGCTTTCTTTTCACAAGGTTATTCTTCTCTCTTACATTTATGTACTTCTATCACTACAAAAATTGTGTATATTGTGGCGATTTTAATATGGCTTTTATTTGAAACTGCCACATTTAAAAAAATAATATGGCATTTTTTGAACCACCATATATTACCTATAATTTACAACAATTTTAACTGCCATTTTATAATAGTGGAAAACTGTCAAATTTTATATGTAAAATATGTCAATTTTAACTGCCATATTGTAATAAATCCCAGTCTTAAAATTTCCCTGGTACGATTTAATTAGATTAGTGAATATTTGTCTTTGCATAGTGTACATTTCCCGCATTTGCTATTTCCTAAATCAATTTGTTGCCTTTGCACGAGAAACCATTTCTCACGTAGATTGCATAATGTCATAGTTGTCGCTCATCACCATGGAGATGTAGGTCATCGTCGTGGACAAAGAACCTATTTTGTTCGTCGTCATTCTTCAATTTCCGAAGTCCTACGTCCGTCGCTCATTTTGTTTGCTTGTGAAGCTCATCGTTGACATCGTTCTACGAGGGAAGTTGTTCATTTTAGGTTTTGGTAAGTTTAGAAAAAATAATTTTTTATTTAGGGTTCTCGGTTTTGAATTTTTGTTGTTCACTTGACTAATTTCTTGTTGTTCAAATGTATTTTAAGGTTCAAAAGCAAAAGAATTCTATGAGGGAAGTTGTTTAACTTAAATTTAAGGGTGTGGGATTCACTTGACTCATTGAGATTTCAAGTTAGATGTTTTTGTTAGCACACATAGCCTGGATGATTTGGTGCTAGAAGATTTGATGAAGATATATGAATTCATTACCTTGGAACATGTTGGAACCATGCTTAAATTGATGAAGATGTGAAGATTTGATGTTTCACGTGTTGATCAAGCCTTGTGTACATGCTCTCTTTTTGGTTTATTCATGAAGAAAACAATCTTGAAGATTGAAGTTCATATTATAAACTTTTTAGCATTGTATGGAAGAATATGGTCTTAGTTGTGCCTTTTAATATGTTGAAATGTTTTTCAATAGGTTAAATAATATCTTTTAATCTGTTAAATTACTTTTTAACAAATTAAAATGTTTGTTGAGGTAGTTTTAATTGGTACATATTCAATCAGTTGATTTATTTTATAATTGACTTATTTCACTTAAGTTAAGTGAAATCAACTGATTGATTTGAAAATCAACCTATTGAATTTCGCAACAGTTGGACTATAAAGTCAGTTTTTCTTGAAAAAGAGGTAAGACAACCATTTCTTAGCGTGAAAACTGTTTGGAATCAGTGGAACTCTCTCTCTTTTTCATGATCATACAAATGTGCAACTGTTGAAGATTGATCTCAGATCATTCTTGAAGCTTTTAGCTTGGTTTTTGAAGCTTGGAGAAAGGTAGGTTAGGTTGTGCTACCAATCAGGTTTGGTCTTTCTCAAGCTTTTGGGTTGTGCCTGGTGGTTTTCCTGGTCTACAAGGGTTGTCTTGTTGTGCTGGTGTGGTTCTTGTGTGATTCAAGAGTCATTGTGTAGTGTTTTTGCATATTTTGACATTCTTGTGTGATTTGGCATTATCTATAGCGTTGCTCATGTTTGTCTAACTCATTTGAATCTATCTTGCTTGATCTTTCCTACTGTTCTTGACTTAAATCACAAATTTGCATTTCTACGGTTTTCCCAGTTTTTCAGTCTACTATTTTTGTGATTTAATCTGTTGATTCTATCAGTACTATATCTATTTAATGAAATCAATCGACTGTCTTTGTTTTTAATCAGTTGTAAGTGTCCAGTCGAGAAGTGTTTGCATCCATACTTTGTGGTTAATTTGATTCAGTTAAACATTTTTTTTAAGCTCTTAAAAGTCACCATATTTTTTAACTAGCTAATTTTATAACATCCCTATTGAAAATTACTTAATTAAATAAATATAAAAAAATGGAAAAACAATCGACATAATTTTTAATAATCCTAACTGCGGGAAAAATTCAAAATATTAATCAAGGCGCCATAATTTAAACAAGCTTAGAGTAATTAAACTTATTACAAGTACAAAAGTTTTGATAAGGAAATAAAAACATAACAATTTCCTAGCTCCAACCCAATCTAGCCCCTCTCTCCGCCTCAAGTGTTAGTAGCGTCACCTGTATCATCAACTGCTCCCGTGTAAAGAATTACACGATCATCGCCTAGCACAAACAGAAAGGGTGAGCTCAAAAATAAAATAAACACATCAATTCAATAACATAATTACACCTAACTATACTATTAAAATTAGATCCTGGCCAAGTTCTTAATACCTTAAGGCTTTACAACCTTCAATTCACATAACAAGGTTAGCATGGACTCAGGATTCATGATGCTCACACGAACCTGCTCGCTCGTGGTCCTGTCTCTACGAACCTCCCCGCTCGTAGTCTTACTCTACGGACCTACCCGCCCATAGTCCAACACATGTGATCCACTAGCTGCATACCTCCCTGCACGCAACATCTCTCAAATGTGAGCACGGAACATACGAACCTACCTTGCTCGTATCCTCACATGAGAGTCACTGGGTATGAACCTCCTCGCTCATACGATCACATGTTAGCCACCATCCACGAACCTACCCGCTCATGACACAACATCTCTTGATCCACGTTCACATCAATGCGTATTACACACACAAACTGCACTAAACTCGCTTGGGCTAGAAGACTTAGCTTGAGCGACCAGGCCTGTCTTGCTTAAGCTAATTGTTCTCGCCTGAGCGATCGTGCTACAGTAGCTCACTTGCAAAGTCTCGCTTAGGCGAGCCTATCTCGCTTGGGTGAGCCCCTCCTTCGCCTAAAGCCAACACTCTTGTCTAAGCGGCGAGTTAAGCGCAACGCAAAACTAAGCACAAGTTCTCGCTTAAGCGAGAACCTCTCGCCTGAGTGAGATGCCCAACCCAAGTCTCACAACCCTCGATTTCTCACTTAGGCGAGATGCACTCGCCTGAACGAGATAACATGTTGCCCAAAAACCTGGGCCTCCGCCTGAGCGAGTGGCTTGAGTAGAATCATGGTAAAAACTCTACAACTTTCACCTAGGCGAGCCTGGCTCGCTTGAGCAAAATTAGCAGATGGAATCCCTGTTTATGCACACACAATCACAAAAACAATGCCAAACCACATCCCAATTGTTGACAAACAATCTACAATAGTGCACAAGTTTTATAAACATGATTTAACCCAAATTGACTTCCAAAATTCGAGATTGGGACATAAACAATCAGACAGCACCAAAAACCCCCAATCATATTCATACCAAAGTATAAGATGCTTTCCAAACCACATCAAAACAACCCCCTCTCTAATTCACATCAGGTTTAACACGAAAATTCATGGTACACAATCATAAAATCATGCAATTTATTCATAACCATAAAATCAAAGCATAAAGATCCCCTAACTTGATTTTCCTCTGCTTAGAACAATGAAGGGTGATAGCTCTTCTTGCCCCAAAAATTGACTTCCCTTGATGCCCTCCAAATTCAGCTATCTTGACTCCCTCTAACTCACTTTTCACTCCAAAACTCGTGCTCCTTACCACACCCTAGATTTTCAGACTCCAAAAAAACTTCTATTTGCCTGATTTTCCCTTTTATATGCTCATTAATTATGGTAAATGGTAAAAAAAATGAAAAAGGCTTTTTAATTTTTATAATTGGCTTTCATAGCTCATTATGGGTTGTTTTTCCCATTCTCTAGGGTTTATCCACCCTTTCACATTCAAACTATAATTAAATTAGTAAAAATAACAAGTAAATTTCGTTCTCAGCAAGGTTTGAACACACAACCATGGAATCATAAAGTCAATGCACAACCATTCAACTAATTCATGTTTCATGATAATTCCTATAATTTTAGAATTACATTATCACTACTCACATTCATTCCTAACCTTAAAATAATGCACAAAAAAATAAAATATCACACAATTGGCATACATAGGACTTAAACCCAAGTCCTCTCACACAATCAAGTACTCTCAACCATTGAAGTTAGTACTTTTCCACATCACAACAGTTAACATTAAATGCCATAAAGGCCTATACTACTCGCATTTATTAAATAAGTCTTTATTTAATTATTTAATTTTTTCTCGAGTCTTACACAATGCCCCGACGATATTCATGGACTACATGAATAGAATTTTCCGACCGTGGTTAGATAAGTTTGTCGTGGTATTTATTGACGACATTCTTATTTACTCCAAGGATCGAGAGGAACATGATGACCATTTGAGGGTTGTGATGAATGTACTTAAAGAGCACCAATTGTGCGAGAAGCTATCCAAGTGCGAGTTTTGGCTAGAGAAAGTCCAATTGCTCAGTCACATGATCTTAGTGCAGGGTATGGGAGTGGACCCACCAAAGATTGACACAATGATGAAGTGGGAGCGACCATAGACAATATCAGAAGTGAGGAGTTTCCTCGGGTTGGCAGGCTATTATAGGAGGTTCGTAGAGGGGTTCTCTAAGTTAGCGAGTCTTATGAGACAACTTACTCGCAAAGACCAGCCTTTCTCCTGGACAAATAGTTGTGAGGTGTGCTTTGAAGAGATGAAGAGAAGGCTGACCACAACTCTAGTCTTGCCAATTCCAGATACGACAAAGACATTTGAAGTGTACTGTGATGCGTCGTACCAAGGGCTGGGTTGTGTTCTGATGAAAGAGAAAAGACTGGTGGCCAATGCATCTAGACAATTGAAGGTGCACGAGAAGAAATATCCCACTCACGACCTGTAATTGGTCGCCGTTGTTTTTGCTCTCAAAACATGGCGGCATTATCTGTATGGCTCGCAATTTCAAGTCTTCAACGATCATAAGAGTCTGAAGTACTTATTTGAGCAGAAGGAACTAAATATGCGATAATGACGATGGATGGAGTACCTCAAGGACTACGACTTTGAGCTGTTATACCATCTTGGTAAAGCTAATGTTGTAGCGGATGCCTTGAGTAGGAAACAAGTACATATGTCCTCCATGATGGTGAAGGAACTAGAGTTGATAGAGAAGCTACGAGATATGAACTTGGAACTACAGATAGGTTCTGATCATATCTGGTGTGGTATGTTGAGGGTTATTAATAATTTTCTGGATGAGATCAAGGCGGAACAAGAGAAGGATCAAGAATTACAATAGATCGTTGGGATGGTTAGATCAAGAACAAGAGAAGGATCAAGACTACAAGATGGGGCAGATGGTCTTCTTCGTTACTGGAACAGGGTGTGTGTCCCATGGAGACCAAGGTTGAGGAAGACAATCTTGGAAAAGGGTCACAAGAGTCTGCTTAGCATACATCCTGGTATGACTAAGATGTATAAGGACTTGAAAGACTCTTTCTGGTGGACTGGAATGAAGACAGATGTCGTAGACTTTGTAGCATTCTGCCTAGTGTGTCAAAAGGCAAAGATAGAACACCAGAGGTCGGGAGATACGTTGGAACCGTTAGAAATCCCTCAGTGGAAATGGGACAGCAGAGCGATGGTTTTGTGACTCACCTGCCGAAGTCTACAAAGGGTTACGATGCAAATCTGTGTAATTATAGATCGACTAACGAAGTGTGCACATTTCTTGTCGATCTATGAAAAATTGTCGATGGATAAATTGGCAGAGTTATATGTGAGAGAGGTGGTCAAACTGCATGGAGTACTAGCGAGCATCGTATCTGATCGGGACTTAAGGTTTACATCAAGGTTCTGACAGTCGCTGCAAGCAGCATTGGGTATGCAACTAAGGATGAGTTCAGCATATCATCCTCAAACCGACGGACAATTAGAAAGGACTATCCAGTCCTTTGAGGACTTGTTGAGAGCTTGCGTATTGGATCATTTGGGTAGTTGGAGTGAGGTACTTCCTTTGGTGGAGTTTACTTACAATAATAGTTACCACTCCAATATCGGGATGACATTATATGAAGCACTATATAGGAGGAGGTGCAGGACTCCATTGTGCTGGAATCAAGATGGCGAATCCGTCGTGCTTGGTCTTGAGTTCTTACAGATGACCACTGATAAGGTGAAGATGATTCAGGATCGAATGTGAGCTACCTAGAGCCGATAAAAGTTGTATGCTGATAAAAGACGATGATCGTTGGAGTTTGAGGCTCGAGACCATGTATTTCTCATGGTGACTCCAACTACTGGGGTTGGAAGAGTTCTTAAGTCAAGAAAGCTGACTCCAAGGTTCATTGAACCGTATCAAATCACTCGGAGGATAGGCCCAATGGCGTATGAGATTGCATTACCGCCTCACTCGGCGAACTTGTATAATTTATTCCATGTGTCACAATTGAGGAAGTACATTGCTGACCCCTCACATGTATTGGAAGCAGACGATATATAGGTTCGGGAGGATTTGACAGTAGATGTTGGACCAGTGAGGATTTTGGACTCACAAGTTAAACAATTAATGGGAAAAGAAATCAGGACAGTGAAGGTCCTTTGAGATGAAGTGACTCAAGAGATGACTTGGGAGATGGAGGACCTGATGAGGCAATCCTATCCGCATCTATTCTCTAGTAAGCTTTAAATTTTCGGGGATGAAAATTTTTATAAGGTGGGGGGGAATAAAAGACCCAAGGAACTTAAATAATTAAATAAATAATTATTTAATAAATGTGGGTAGTGAAAGCCTTATGACATTAAATGTTAACTTACATGACATGATAAAGTACTAACTCAAATGATTGAGAGTACTTAGTGTGTTAAGATGACTTGAGTTTGAGTCCTATGTGTGTCAATTGGGTGTTCATTAATTTTACTATTTTCATTATATGTTTGAGTGTGATAAGAGGGTATAAAATTCTAGATTTATATAATTTATCATGAAACCCAAATTGGTTAAATTGGTTATGCACTTGCTTGAATATTGGAGGGTTAGGGGTTCGAACCTTGGCTTAAGCAAAATAATTTTCTTGTTGCTAAAATCAGTTTGCCGTGAATGTGAAAAGCCAGAAACCCTAGCTGAAAAAGGAACAACCAAAGAGGGGCTGGAAATAATCATGAAATAGCCATTGAATGGCAATTAAAATCAACTTTGTTGTCATTTTCGTTTTCTACCATTAATCACCATTAAGGGAAAATAAAAGGGTCTATTATGAGGGTGAAAGAATAGTTTTTGGGTTGCCATTATTGTGCATTGTGAGAATAAGGTATTTTGTGTAGAGAATAGAGGAGATAGTGAGAAGAAGGGTGGAATTGTGGAAGTGTTAGTTTTGAAATGGTTGAAATGCCAAGAAGGGGGGTTGAATTGGCTAGTTTAAAATTCATGCTATACTTGAAAGCTAAAAACCACCTTTAATTTAATCAATTAGATCACTAAGTTAGGATGCAAGTACTACTGAACTGTACACTTTCAATTGGTCAAAAATAGAGTTAATCGATTGATTTTACTAAACAAATTATGTTCTAGTATAATCAACCGATTGAAACAGAAAAATAATCAACTGAAATACTAGGAAAAGTGCAGAAATGCAGAATCAAGTTTTAAACCAGGAACAATGCACAAGAATGATCAAGACAAGTTCTAAATGATTATGTAAACATGCTCAATGCTGGAGATGTCATGAAAACATTCAAGAACATGAAAAAGATTATTAAAGCACAAGTTCTTTAAACTTTAAAATGAATATGCAAGAGAGAAAGGTTAAAGAGAAGAGACAACGAGATTTGTATACTGGTTCACTCAAACCTGAGCTACATCCAGTTTGTCAAGGCAACCTAAGCTTGACTTTGCACTATTTCAAAAGATTTACAAAGTATCCACCGTTACACTTTCAAAATATGCAAAAACCACACAAAAGACTCTTGAATCACACAAGAGTCACACCAGCACAGCAAGAACCCTCTTGCAGACCTGGAAAACCACCAGGCACAGATACAAAGCTTGAGAAAGATCAAACCTCAGTGGTAGCACAACCCAGCCTACCACAAACCACTTTCTTCAAGCTTCAAACCAAGCCAAAAGCTCTAAGAATTGATCCAAGATCAATCTTCAACTAGTGCAAATTGTATGATCACAAAGGAGAGAGTTTCCAAAAGTTTCCAGAACAATGCTAAAAAATGGTCAGAATAACTCTGTCGAAAATTATAGCTTTTATAGTCAAACTGTTACCAAATTCAACAGGTTGATTTCCAAATCAATTGGTTGATTTCACTTGACTTAAGTGAAATCAGTCGATTAAAAAATAAGTCAACTGATTGAATTTATTGTAGTTTAAGACTACTGCAGCCAACCTTTTAACCTGTTAAAAAACCATTCTACAGATTAAAAGAGACATTTTAACCTGTTGAAAAACCATTCAACAGATTAAAAGACACACCTAAGACCAAATACATCTAATTAATGCTACAAGGTCTACAATATGAATTACAAACTTTGAATACACTTTCTTAATGATGTAACCATGTGGAGAGCACATGTTCCATCCTTGATCAACATGGATATCATCAAATCTCCTTTCCTTCATTAATGTAGGCTTCATTCCAATGGTAATGGTTTCAAGATAGTTCAAAAGGGCTTCATTAAATCTTCATCAAATCTTCATCAAATCTTCAAGAATCATACCACCTTGGCTTCACATGTCAACAGGAAGAACCAAGGGGACTCGTGTGGATCAAGGGAGAACTTAAGGTTTTACAACTTTTAAGCAAGGAATACAGGTTAAGGGAGTTCCACTTCATGTTTTGAATTTTAATCGTATGATTATGTAGTGTATGGAATGCTTGAAGTTCATATCTTAGCCATTATCAAACTCTTTTCGCGTTTTTGGATTTTTCCAGAAACCGTCTGGCGACGCATGAACTGCCGCCAGGCGACGCATTAGTCTGAACCTAGTTTTTTGGGATTTTCTACGAACCGCCTGGCGGCTACGGGCGACTCGCCAGGCGACACGTACCATTATGCGTAGTTTATTGGTTTGTGATGATTTCTGCTATATTTGAGATGTTTGATTGATTCATTACGTATATGTGTGTGAATTTGATACGAATAGCTGTTTGCAAATAAGATTTTCAGTGATATGATATGTATTTTTATATGAGTTTGGGATTAGGGTTCATGATGGAAATTGAAATAATAAGGTATGGTTTTATGGGTATAATTAGACTGTGGTTTCATGAGAATAATATAAATTTCAATAGGCACGAATTTTATAAGTTTAATTGAATAATGAAGGGGGTGCCAAAATGCATAAAAAATTTAAGGATTGGGGTTTTTGGGTTCGTATCAGTACAGGAAAAATCTAGGCTAAACCCAGAAATGCATGCATTGCTTGGCGGCGCATGAACTGCTGCCAGGCGACACATTAGTACAACTTAACATTTTGATTTTGTCAAGTTCCGTGTTATTGGGTGTTTTATTGGGTAAGTTAATATGTATATGATTAAAAATTAAGCATGTAGATGAATGTGGCATAATAGGGACTAAATGAGGTTAAAAGAAGTGAAAATTGTGAAGTGTGATATAGTGTAGTGGCTGTTTTTAAATGTTTTGTTGAATGTGATAGTCTGTAATTCATAAGATATGCTAATTTAGTAATAAGAGTGAGATTGATTTATGTGAGATGGTATGGATTGTGTGTTTTCCCTAGACATTGGTCGTTGTGGTTGTGGTTTTGTTATTAAAGTAGATGTGCAATATTGAAAATTTTTAGTGGCATGAGATACATGAATATTAATTTGTATGCCTATAAGACTTGGATTATATTGAGTGGAATAAGGCATGTTTCAATTAATATGTGAAGGAGAACATGGTAGGTAGGCATAATGATACTTAATGTGTTTAGTATGATCAAATGTGTGCAATGTAACTGAGATACAGTAGTATAACTAAGAAGTCTAATGGTGCTATGCTTTTGTGTACTATGAGTTTGAGGTTCCTTAGGGCCTATTTAAAATGCCAAACACCAGTAGCATTGCGCTACTGGTATGGCGCTTGGCGGCGCGGGACAAGCCGCCAAGTGATAGAGTCCCAAAACAGTGGCAGTGGCCACTGTACGCGCTTGGCGGCGACGTTGGATCTGCCAGGCAATGTTGGTGTGGCAGGAGTGCTGGAAGGCGCTTGGCACCTGGCGGTGTGAGATGTCCACCGGCGGACTGCGGTTCGTTTTGGGGAACTCCACTTGGTGTCGCGGATTGTGGCCGTGGCAATTAGTTCCCGTGTGTGGACTATTAGGTGGTGGCCTATGGTCAGAGGGACGAGTAGACACTCGTGCAACAATGATCGATCAGTGTACTCATCAAAGGGTGGGAAATGAGGTTTTAGTAGAGGGGTTCTAACATGGGTCTTGGTTTGAAATACTTCTTACTTATTTTGTATTTAGTTTTCTTGAATTCCAGCTCATCCTATCTATATATGTTTGGCGATGATCATGTAACTTGTTACATGGGAGCAGATGTGGATGTAGGTGAGCACGTGGATGCTTAGATCCAGAGTGGGGACCAGCGATGGGAGTTTTCCTACTAGTTTTATTTATGGAAATCTTGTGGACTTATTGTAATGTTTTATAAATAGTTATATTTGTAATAATTGAACGTCGTGGTTTTAATTATATTTTTGGCGCGTTGAAACAAGTTTTAGATTTTCCCGCGTTTTGGGGAAAGTACTTAATAATAAATGAGGTTTATTCTTATTTTTTTTCTCTTTTTAATTTAAATAAGTAATTTCTGGCTAGGACGTTACATGACTAGTGAGAGATTGTTAGAATTTTTGGGTTTCATATATTATTTAAATGTGTTAAAGTCATTACCTAATTAGTTAAAATTATAAAGCGGTATGTTAATATTAACTTTAAGACTAAGGGTATAATTGTTAGGAAAGGCTGTTGCGTAGATACCTAAAGTAATATTCTAATTTGATGAGAGGTCGAATCAAAATTATTAAAATCTAGAATGCGACTAACTGTACTACGTAACATTTTGATCCCAATTTGTAGAGAATGTAACATTATCTATTATATTAGGATTTTGTTTCTCTTTATCCCATAAAGAGGGAAAACAAAAACAATATTTATGTCCTCTCTACAATTTTAAGATAACATGCCCGCTGTTATTTATCATCATGTCAATGACAAATTCAAATACATTTCCACATTCTATTGTTATCATTAATTAATATATGAATCCATTAAGAACTAACGTATGATTTTACTCTCTATTTTGTATTTATATACATATCAAAACATGTGGTTAAACACAAACTATTTTTTGTTATAAAATTCTTTCACCCTAACCAAGGACCATCACATGGTTCTTTCAAATGAGAGGAATGAGATTATTTAATTATACCCAAGGAACATAATGGCAAAATTTGAGCTCATAAGGTCTGAGACATTTATAAGGATACATATGTGACTAGTGTCCCACTAGAAAAACTCATATTTCCTACCAATTTGTTTTGAATTGTTTTTTGTAGGAAATACTTACAAGTTTTGTCATGAAAAAAGAAATTGGAAGAAATACCTACCAATTTTTTCGCAAAAATATTTTTGTATAAAACACTTTTCATAAAAAAATGTTGTAGGAAATAATTTTTTTCCACAAAGAAATTACCTGCCAATTAAAATTCATAGAAAAAATGGCAAAAAAAAAAATCTTTCTTCCAAATTATTTTAACAAATTTGCAAAACAAATTTCATGTAATATGAAATTTTTAGTAGTGGTGAGAGATTGTTAACATTTTTTGGTTACATATATTATATATTATTTAAATGTGTTATAGGGCCATTATCTTCTTAGTTAAAATTATAAGGTGGTATGTTAATATTAAGTTTATGACTAATGATATAATTGTCATGAAATGTTATGTAGATACTTACATTAATATTCCAATTTGATGTGGGGTCGAATTAAAATTATTAACATATAAAATGTGACAAATATTATTATGTCATGGTCCCCGTTTATAAAGAGCTATAACATTTTGTATTGTATTATTTAGGGATGTCAACGGGGTAGGTAGGGTACGGGTAGTAGCTCTCGCGTACCCTACCCATTGGATAAATATTTGTCTTATACCCGTATCCATATCTGTGCGGGTATCCATTATCCGAGTACCTGCATATTTTTTAATATCCACGGATATTCACGAGTACTCACAAATATTTATAAAAGAAATTTTAATATTTAACATCTTTTATCCATAAATTCATATAAAAATACAGTACATAACATTCATAAATTTCAAACAAAGTACAAATAACTCATTTAAATAGTGTTGAATGACAATTTACAACAAAATGAAATTTCTTTGAAACCAATTTGTACTACACCTGGTCGGCCCAACAAAACATGCCACCACTTATCATCATGTGCCGCTATAGATGCACCAGCACAGGCTGGGAGACTGGTGTACTACACCTAGGCGGCCTAACTTGACTACAACCATGAGATCCGCCTACATAGCCCCTTAAGGACGCAAACTATGATCATGTATGTCGAACAATCAATAGTAAGCGGCCTAAGCCACCAACTTGAGCAAATGGAACGAGAATTCGATAAACCTAACACACTACCAACCAGGATCGTAGGGCCCCCAATAACCAAACTATGGGACTTGAACTTGGCCCAGCCCACGAAGTGGCCAGACATAATTAATAATTTATAAATACACATGGACCCCACAAATTAAAGGTACTCATTCATTAATCCCCTAATCACGAGATTTGACTTTCTGAGAATTCTTAGCTGACTTGAGCGTCGGAGTCTCTTCCACAGGTAACCCCTCCAGGGTCCAAATCGATACAAACTGAGACACCAACAGATAGCGCATACATACCGGAAAAAAGCTTACTAGGGAGATTACGGATTCAGGTAAGGTGATACTCATGTTTGACATCTCTTATTTGTTCTCTATAGGAACAAGTGGCGCCCACCGTGGGGCACAAAGTGATACTTTACGGATCAACCCGCATTCTCTCGAAGATGGTTCTACCCGCAGCAGAGCAGGAGTTAATAAGCAAACTGAAGCAGGTCCTGTAGCACCTGCTAGTACCACCACGGACTTAGCCGCTATCCTGGAAGGCCAAGCCAAAATGCAACAAGAGTTAGCTGATTTGAAAAAGCGCAGTGTTGATGAAATGGAGGCACTCATACAGGGAAACTCACGTCTAAGGAGAAAGATTGAGGTCGATCCCACCCAAAAGGGAAAAGCCAAGGAAACATCCGAAACCGCAAAGTCCCTAGCTTTCCAGCCTAACGGAGAAGAAAACGAGTACAATCCTACCCCGCACACCTTTAACACCACTCAATAGACTCCCATCATCTCAATCCATCATACACATTTCCATCCCACCCTCCCAGGACACCCTACAACACCTACCCCCACCGCCCATATCCCACCTCACAACTTCACCTCAACCTTTCCTACTGTCATCCACCATCCCATTCCCCCTCACCCGCTACCAACCCCACAACCCAAGCGTCGCCACCCTTTTACTGATTTCATCGCCAACACCCCTCTCCCTACCCAATGGGAGCCTTTCACAATAGACCGTTATACAGGCGAGACCGATCCAGACGAGCACCTTAAAGTATATATCACCCATGTCGCCCTCTACACTTCTCACGATGTTGTTTTCTACAAGGCCTTTCCAACCACCTTAAAGGCCCTGCCCTCGAATGGTTTACCACCCTACCCCCACACTTCATCGCCTGCTTCAACACCCTCTCCCACATGTTCACTACTCACTTCGTCGGCAGCCGCCCACATCAAACCACAACCATCTCTCTTCTCGGCTCAGACTGGAACCAAACGAGAATCTACGAACTTTCATCGACCGCTTCAGTAAGGCTGCCCTCCGCACACCACACCTTAACCAAGAGATGATACTTTAGTGTATGACACTCACTCTCAAACCCGACCCCTTCGCCAACAACGTCTACCTACACCCACCTGCCTCCATGCATGAACTAAAGCTTCGTGCCGTGGACTACATCTGCATGGAAGAGATGCAAACTCTCCACACAAAATTCTGCAACGACTACACACCCTCCGCGGCCACCCCTCCTAAACCACTTTCACAACCTGATTCTAGACCCAGGGAACCCCGACAACCTCGCTTCACCAGATACGCACCCCTGAATGTTCCTAGATCCCGCCTCCTTGATGAAGCTCTTCAAGCCAACCTCATCCCACCACCTCGCAAGACGTCCAATCCCCCAAACGCCGACATGACTAAATATTGTCGTTATCACCGTAATAATGGTCACACCACAGACGAATGCAAAGCACTCCAACACAAGATTGAAGAATTGGTTCGTGCTGGCCATTTCTGCCGCTTCATCTACAAAGACGACCACCCTCCACGATCTAACCACCGACGCCCTCCCCGCGATTCTTGCCACGACAGACCTTCTAACCACCCCACCAGCCGTGACCCCCAACCTGCCCGCACTGATGTTGCTCCGACCGACCCCCGACTACACGACACCATTAATACCATCTCTGGTGGCTTCGCTAGTGGAGGATCCACCTCCTCAGCCAGAAAGAAACATCTCCGCCACCTCCAGTCCATCAACCACATAACCCACTCCCACTACAGACGCCGCATGCCTCCTATCACCTTCACAGACGATGACTTTCATGGCGTTGATCACCAGTAGGATGACCCCAAGGTCATCACGATTGAATTGGAAAACTACGCCGTCAAGAAAGTTCTTATCCACCAAGGCAATTCAATCGACATCCTTTATTGGGCGACATAGCAGAAACTATAGCTCCCAACCACCGCCATGGTTCCCTACGATGAACCCATATATGGCTTCTCAGGGGAGAAGGTCTCCACCCACGGCTACATCAACCTCCATAGCGTCTTTCGCGATGGCACTCAAACCAAGACAATCCCTATCTATTTCCTTGTCGTAGACGCGCCTACATCATACAATGTCCTTCTCGGTCGACCATCTCTCAACACTCTCGGCGTAGTCGTATCTACACCTCCTTTGGCCATGAAATTTCCCTCCCCATCCGGAGACATGCTTACCATCCACGGCGACCAACGACTCGCGTAAGAATGTTACATGGCTAGTTTACGACCACAACTACCCATCCTTCAAACACACAACATTGATCGTCCACCTGGCTATGACATCGCCTTATCTGGAGATGATTTGGACCCCAAAGTAGGCTACGATGCACGCCTCGAACCTGTTGACAAAACCTTACCTCTAGAGCTCCCCAATGGACGCACCCTCAAAATGGGCACCAACCTTCAACACAACCACCGTGAAATACTCATACTTACCCTCATTAGCAACAACAACCTCTTTGTCTGGTCTGCCATTGACTTATACAGCGTTGACCCACAAGTCGCGATCCACAAACTTTCCATATACAAAGAAGCCAAATATGTTTCTCAGAAGAAACGGAAGCTTGATGAAGAACGCCGACTAGCAGCCAGGGTCGAAGCCGATAAGTTACTCAACACATGTTTCATTGAAGAAGCCCACTACACCACCTGGCTCTCCAATGTTGTTCTGGTAAAAAAAACTAACGGTAAATGGCGAATGTGTGTTGATTACACGGATCTCAATAAGGCTTGCCCTAGGGACGCCTACCCCTTACCCAATATTGACCGGCTAGTTGACGGTGCTGTTGGCAACAAGGTCCTTAGTTTCCTAGATGCATACTCCAAATACAATCAGATACCAATGGACATAACTAACATGACTAAGACCGCCTTCATCATAGACGACGCCAACTACTTTTATAAATTTATGTCGTTCGGTCTCAAAAACGTAGAGGCAACCTATTAACGGGTGATGGATAAAGTCTTCAACCATATAATGGGCAAATGTGTCGAAGTATATGTCGACGACATGGTTGTCAAATCCCCGAGCCATCACTAACACGCTCAGGACTTATCCGTAGTGTTTTCCGCATTACAACAATACAACCTCCGCCTCAACCCCAAAAAATGTGTCTTTGGCGTCGATCATGGTAAATTCCTTATCGACCGTCTAACTGCCATATCCTGTTTCCTTTCCAAATTAGTCGAGCAAACTCAGCCCATGCTTCAACTACTCAAGAAATCTGCTAGGTTCTCATGGAATGACGAATGTGAACAAGTTTTTCAAAACCTCAAAAACACTCTAACATCACCACCCATCCTCCATAAGTCGGACACTCATCAACCCATTTTTATCTACATCACTGCCACGGATCACACCGTAAGCATCGCGCTAGTTCAGGAGGTCGATGGCACTATCGAACCTTGCAGGATCCCGAAACCAGATACTAAATAGTGGAGAAATTGACCCTATCCCTGGTCCACGCAGCATGACGCCTACGTCCTTATTTCTAAAACCACAACATCATTGTCAAAATCAACTACCCTATCCAGAAGATACTCCAAAAGCCAGATCTTAACGGCTGCATGTCGTCCTGAGCCGTCGAACTATCCGAGTTCAACATCCGCTATGAACCCCATGGCCCCATCAAAGCTCAATGCCTCCTCAACTTTGTCAACGACCTACAACGCACCCCCGAAGAAGACCAGTGGACACTTTACGTTGATGGTTCTTCAAACCCAAAGGGGGCAGGTGCTGATATTGTCCTGGAAGGCCCCAACGACATCCTCATCGAAAAATCCCTCCACTTCGCCTTCAGGACATTCAACAACCAAGCCGAATACGAAGCTATCATCGCCGACTTATCCCTCACCCGCGAAGTCGGCGTTAAAACCCTTATGTGCAAAACCGATTATAAACTCACAGTGGGCCATCTAAATGACGAATTCCAGATCAAAGACCCTAACCTTCTGCAATATTATCACCTGGTCCGAAACGTCATCCAATCTGCTTTTGAACGAGTATGCATCCAACACATCCCCAGATCTGAAAATGTCAGAGCTGACATATTATCTAAACTAGCCAGCACTAAGCTAAAGAGCCGACACAAATCCCTCTTACATCAAACACTATCTGCACCTTCCACAATAAACACTTGCCTTAACCTAACCCAAAACCAAGCCGACAATTGGACAACTCCCTACATCCAGTACCTTCGAACCGGTAACCCCCCACCTGATGCCAACAAGAGTTGGCTAGCTAAAGCCGCCAGGTATACAATGATAGAGGATGAGTTATACAAGCGGGGATACGGCCAGTCGCTCCTCAAATTCGTCACAGGCGAACAGGCCCAATACATCATAAAAGAATTACACGAAGGCATATGCGGATATCATTCTAGCGCATGAACCATGACCACCAGAATCCTCCGCACCGGTTACTTTTGACCAACCATGGAGGCAGACTGGCACACCTTTGTCAAAAAGTGCATACCCTGCCAAAAGCATGGCAACCTCATCCACCAAAAGCAAGAACAACTCCACTCCATACTCTCCCCATGGCCCTTCGCAAAATGGGGAATGGACATCCTCGACCCTTTTTCCCCAAGCAAAGGCCAAGTAAAATTCCTCAAAGTAGCCATCGACTATTTCACCAAGTGGATAGAAGCCGAACCACTAACCACCATTACAGCCCAATAAGTCCAGCAATTCGTCTGGAAAGATATCATATGCCGATATGGCATGCCACATACGATCATAACCGACAATGGCCGGCAATTCATAGACAAAGAGCTCCCTAAGTTCTACACTGGCCTCGACATCAAACTTGTAACCAGCTTTGTCGAGCATCCGCAAATCAATGGGTAGGCCGAGGCAGCCAACAAAGTCATACTAGTAGAGTTACGCAAACGATTAGATAGCGCCAAAGGACGATGGTCAGAGGAATTAGTGGAGGTGTTGTGGACCTACAGGTGTACCCCCCAATCAGCAACAAACGAATCCCCTTTCAATCTAGTATATGGTGCAGAGGCCATGATACCGGTAGAAATTGGCGAACCATCTCTGCGCCGAGAACTATACGATCCGGAGCAAAACCATCAAAACATGTACACCCACCTCAACCTCCTATCTGAATTAAGAGAGAAAGCTCAAATGCGCAACTTAGCAGTTAAGTAGAGAGCAGCCAGAAAGTACAATGCAAATTTATGCCCGCGATCATTCGCCACAGGAGACCTAGTTTTGAGAATGGCCAACAACGCAAGAAAGAAGGATGGCAAATTCTTTGCCAATTAGGATGACCCATACCGAATACGCGAGGATGCCGAGGTTGGCGCTTACAAACTTGAGCAACTAACAGGCGAAGAAATACCAAACATATGGAATGTGTCCTATCTCAAATTTTACTTCAGCTAGAATACTTACTGTATCGAATACTTGTAACCCTAGGTGTTCTATTTTTCCTCACCTGGCATTTCTCCCTAAGCAGGGTTTTGGCCAGGGAGTTTTTAACGAGGCACCCCAAAAATTATAAATAAAGCAAAGGGTTCTTGATTACATGTTCATCTCTTCATCCATCCTTCACATTATTGTTAAGTTCCACACCCTTACCACAAGTAAGCGGCCTGGGTCGAACATCTGTAATTTAATTTTAATTCGTTTAAGTTCCCCTCCCTTACCATAAGTAAGCGGCCAGGGTCGAACACCCTTAATTTAATTTTAATTTGTTTAAGTTCCCCACCCTTACCACAAGTAAGCGGCCTGGGTCAAACACCCTTGATTTAATTTTAATTCGTTTAAGTTCCCCACCCTTACCAAGAGTAAGCGGCCTGGGTCGAACACCCTTAATTTAATTTTAATTTGTTTAAGTTCCCCACCCTTACCACAAGTAAGCGGCCTGGGTCGAACACCCTTAATTTAATTTTAATTCATTTAAGTTCCCCACTCTTATCACAAGTAAGCGGCCTGGGTCAAACACCCTTAATTTAATTTTAATTCGTTTAAGTTCCCCACCTTACCAAGAGTAAGCGGCCAGGGTCGAACACCCTTAATTTAATTTTAATTTGTTTAAGTTCCCCACCCTTACCACAAGTAAGCGGTCTGGGTCGAACACCCTTAATTTAATTTTAATTCGTTTAAGTTCCCCATCCTTACCACAAGTAAGCGACCTGGGTCGAATACCCTTAACTTACAAATATTACAACAATCGCACTCCAAAAACCTTACACTACTTCCCTAATTAAAATGGACTATAATCAAATACGGCCTACGTCAGACCACATTCACAATCACATTATTCCACACGCTCCTATACTACATCATATTGGCATCACACAACAACAAACATACCAAGAAGAACCATCACATTAACAATAAAGCAGAATAGTATACGGATTAGCAAAAAGTAAACAAAATACGAATTATTACAGACTTAGAATCAAAATCAAAATTGAAAATATTCGAACATCAATCCTAAGCCGCCCCCTATTCGGCATCTTTCGCACCCACACCATCATCAGCATTTGCATCCTCTACCGTCTTCGCCGCATCCCCCTCCGAACTTGATTCACCTTCATCCACGAGCATGTCATCAACCACGTCCTTATTCACATCAAATCTAACGTTAGCAACATCAACATCCTTGTAAAAGAAAGCCGTTTGTCGCAACCCCTTCTGAAATCCATTTATATGCTCTTGGATAACACAACTCTTCAGATCATCCAGCTCCACCTCAAGGTCGTTACGCTTCTCCTTCAACTCATCGTAGTCGGCCTCCAAATCTACAATTTGGCCCTTCAATTTCTCTTCCGAGTCTAGACAACGCACTCTCCAAGTTGCCAGCCTTTTCTTCTCTTCTTTCCACTCTTCCATTTCCTTCTCCCACGCTTCCTTCTCCTCTGCAAACTTGTCGACTTGGCCTTGCAATTCCTCCAGCTTATCCTGATTCCCTTCCTTTAACTCTCGTTGATATAACGACCCAACCCGACGCCCCAATATCAACGCCTTGTTGCTGAATTCCACCATGGCATTCACCAAAGCATTGGGCTCCATGCTATCGATTGAGTTAATCAGCTCCTCCGACACATTGATTTCGATATCTCGTCGCACAACCATCTCTAGTAACTCAATCAAGCTAGCCTCCGGTCCTTTAGCACCATTAGACGACCCTGGCCCTAACAAAGCGGCCCACACTTTCTTTACATCTTTGTCTTTGCCAGACCTAGCCGGTAACTCGGCTTTTCTCTTCGTCCCACTATGCACATGTACCTCCACCAACGACTATTGCAAATTTGGAACTTCAGTGCTTCCACAACTTTCGCCTTAGCTGCCTTTTCCTTCCTTAGTGACTGGAGAAGGGTCAAATTTTTCTTCCCAAGTTGCGCCATATGTCATGCATTGTTCACACCAAATGCTAGTTAGTTAACTTAGACACATTAAAACATTTGAAATTACAAAAAGATACCTTTAATATCAATAATCAAATGAACCGAATTATAAACCCTAACTAAGCCCTTAGTGGGCAACCTATCTGTAAACTTCATCAGCACCTCCACCACCTCCTTATCCGTTGCTGACAACTCATCAGGCTTCATGTCCTTATATCGCCATGGGTTACCCGTCCAACTAAAAGGAAATTTAGTACTCCCATCAACATTGAAGAAATACGGCCTCCCTCCCTCCTTCACCACCACTTTGAAAAACCCATCTTTGAAATGTTTGAACGACTGGGTAAACGGATCCAGCCTGCTTATACTCGGGCTGCTCACCAAAGATAACCATGTTGTCGGTTGTCGTGGCCTTATGTCGTAGAAATACAAAAACGCATGTGGAGAAGGCTGCAGATACAACGACCGACAAAGAACACGGAAAGCTTACAAGTATGCCCAGCTGTTCGGATGCAGTTGGGTAGGCACAACATTTAGTAGACGGAGCACCCCCATAGTGAAGTCGTCCAACTACAGCCTCACATGCAATTGCAAAAAATGACACATATACATGTAGAAAAACTTATCAGCCACTCCTTCTTAACCATGGCAGACACGCTCAACGACGCTTACCTGCTCCAGAGACACTATATCACGACTTACGTCCCTCCCTATGACAAGAGTATAGTTTAGCCATGAGTTAAGCAGCCTTGACCATCTGAACAACGACGATTGGTTTCGAACATCAACATCAACCCAGTCATAACCAGCATTCACCGGTCAACTACTCTCTGCTATCTCCTTGAGAGGGTCTTCCCTCACTTTAGTTATAGTCTCCATAGGGATTCTCCCCGTCCCAACCGCAAGGCTACGACTCCCCTCTTCAGAACGTCTACTTATATCTTCTCTAGAACGCCCACTCCCACTACTCGATGATGACAACGAGACACTATCGCTAGTACTAGACATACCTTTTTAAGAAAGAAAGATGTCGACAGGTACAAAAAACTAATCGGACAACTCTAACGCACGCAGATTACTAATATCAAATTTCTTACAAATGAGCCAACAGAAACACATTCTCCACACAACCCTCGTTTATAAACGACGATCTGAAACGCTACAACTCCTTCCCGCCAAAAGTCACAATGCATCTGAAACGTCACAGCGCACATGAAAAGTCACAAACAACAAAATGACGGCGCCAAACCCCTCTAATTAGACCTCTGACATCTGCCACCCCTTCACCTCCCATAAACCTATTCAGATTCCAAGCCTTAACACTGTTCACCACACTTAAAGGATGGGGGACTGGACTACTACACCTGGTCGGCCAGCAAAACACGCTACCACTTATCATCTTGTGCCGCTATAGATGCACCGACACAGGCTGGGGGACTAGTGTACTACACCTAGGTCTAACTTGACTACAACCATGAGATCCGCCTACATATCCCCTTAAGGACGCGAACTATGATCATGTATGTCGAACAATCAATAGTAAGCAGCCTAAGCCGCCAACTTGAGCAAATGGAACGAGAACTCGATAAACCTAACACACTACCAACCAGGATCGTAGGGCCCCCAATAACCAAACTATGGGACCTGAACTTGGCCTAGGCCCAGCCATGGCCCAGTCAAAAGCCCAACCCATGACGTGGCCAGACATAATTAATAATCTATAAATACACATGGACTCCACGAATTAAAGGTATGCATTCATTAATCCCCTAATCACGAAATTTGACTTTTTGAGAATTCTTAGCTGACTTGAGCGTCGAAGTCTCTTCCGCAGGTAACCCGTCCCGGGTCCAAATCGATACAAACCGAGACACCAGCAGATAGCGCATATATACCAGAAGAAAGCTTACTAGGGAGATTGTGGATTGAGGTAAGGTGATACTCGTGTTTGACATTTCTTATTTGTTCTCCGTAGGAACACAATTGATAAAAAATAACTCATTAAAAATCAATGTGTTAATGTTTTAATCATGTTCTTTTGAATTTTTTTAAATTTAGATTAGAGTATAGCATATATGGGTGTCCACAAATATATATACTATTATACCTATACCCACTCCATTAACCTACTAGTATAAAAATTACCCGTACCTATTTCCCATATATATTCATTTACAATATCTATTTTTTACCGATTAATATATCTATTTTGTACCCTAAATCCTAATATTACAATTGTGTTTCTTTTCATTTTGTCAAGCGAGAAAACAAAACTGATACTAAGACGTCACATCTTAAAGATCACATACGTGCTGCTGTTTATAAACATTTCAATATCAAATTCATCTTTCCACATTCTATTTTTATCATAAATTAATATATGAATTGATTAAGGATTAACTTATGATTTTACTATAAATTTTCTATTTAGATAGAAATAAAAATATATGATTAAACATAATTATTATTTGTTATAAAATTCTTTAAGCTCAATCATATACCATCACATGATAATTTCAAATGAGAGTGGAATGAGAAGTGTCAATTACCACTAGAACTAGAACACAACCTGCGACTTCACGTTCATAAACAAAATGAGAAGTGTGTTAATGATACAGCTTCATCCCAATAACACTTAAAAAGAGAATGTTTAAAGAGGTTTTTATAAACACAATTTTAATTTAAAAATTGTGAACCATTATATCCTGCCTCATTCCAATAACACTTACGTAAAAAGAACACTGTTTTCCGGAATTTTCTTTTAATAATATTTTGTTATAATGACATCATTTGTCCTCTTTTGTGCCTCTGTCTCTTTTTTTTTTCGTTTTTAGTAGGTGTCGTATCTGCCACTGTCAGTACTGAAAAGGAAAAAGCTGTAAATCACGGGTACTGTTGGGGTAAGCAGCATCCCCACATGAGTATTTTGACGTTTGTTCGGCGTCTAGCACCGGATTTCATTTCTATGTTGAAAACCTTAGGGGTGTGTTACTTGGTGTAGATGAATACGCTCAAGATGGATTTGTATAGATTTAGGGGGATGGATATTTGTGTTTTTTTCAGTGGATTTAGAGGATAAAGTGAGTAAATTTGGAGATAATTTTTATGAAAGTTAGTGAAAGATTTGATTGATGTGATAGATAAAATTATATGTTAAAATAGATATATTTATTAAGTTACCATAATACCTTTATGTAAAAAAAGAGAATGATTTTGTAATTTAATGTTATAAAAATAATTATAATTAATTAATACGAATTAAAAAAATATTAAAATTATATAAAATTTTAATAATATTTTAATTATAATATATATCTATATATAATTAATAATAAATATTATTATTATGTATGTATTATATTAATAATTAAATATATATATATATATATATATATATATATTAGTAAATATGATATTAATATATATATATATTATTAATTATAATATGTATTGTTAATTATTTATAAATATGTTTAATTATTATTATATATAATAAAATAATAATAGAAAACAAATTATTTATAGTATATTATGATTAATAATTATATATATAAAGGGTATGAAAGTAAAATCGTTAAAATCTATTTAAATCTTTCTATTGTTGAGAAGATGGATTTTGGTAAAAATTTCATGAATCCATCTTCTCTTTTCTACACAAATCACTGAATGGGAACGTAACTTATTTTTAAATTCATCGTCCCTAATATATGATAACAGTACAAACCGCACAAACGAACAGAGGCTAACGCAGTGTTCTTTTGCGAAGATTTTACAAATCATCTAATTTACACGGATGGATTTATAATATTTTTACATTCCTTTCTAAAAATTTAAAAGATATTCACAGACGGATTTGTAAGATTTCGCAAAACTTTAATCCTTCCAAATTGCGAAGATTTATAAGAATATCAACTAATTTAACTATTTAAATCATCTTTAAAATTTTCTTTTCACATTTCAAATATTTATAATTATAAAAAATATTATTCTTAAATTATAATTTACATAAAATTTATTATTATAATTTATTATATATATATATATAATAAATTATAATAATAAATAATTAATATATATATATGTATATAAATATATATTTACTTAATAATAATTAATATATATAATAATTATTAATAATTAAAATATTATTAAAAATATAATGAATAATATATTAATATATAATAACTAATAATATTTATATAAAATGATTATTATTATTATTATTATTAATTAATAAAAGTATATAGTAATTAATAATTATAATTTACTAATAATATATTTAATTATTATTTATATATATATATATAATAATTAATATATAAAAATATAATTAAAATATTCTTAAATTTTAACTTTTTAATTTATTTAGTTGTAATTTTATTAAACTTTTATTATAAAGGATATTTTGGTAAATTTAAAATTTTATCTATTATAATTATTTTTAATCTATTATATAAATTAAATCACTCACTAACTTTCATCAAATTTATCTTCAAATTCACGCACTTTATCCTCCAAATCTACTCAAGAAAACACACATATTCATTCCCTTACATCCACACAAATCCATCTTCACATTCTCTCCCAAATCCATCTTAACAACCGAACACGGCCTAAGTCTATATTCGTTTAAACAATGGTACTGTAGGAGTAGATTTGGAGGGATGGATTAAAAAGTGAAGTTCTGTTCGCTTTAAAAGATATGATATGCAAAGATTTGTACAGATGAATTTAGAAGTTATCATAATTTCATCTCACTACACTAGTAAATATTTGTGTGGATATATCATTTTTGACCTTTTTCTCCTCACACTTTAATATTTTGTTATACGTTATAAATAATTTTATAATAATTATTATATTAATTATTAAATATATATTATTTTTTATTATAATTTATTATATATATATATATATAATAATAATATATAATAATAAATAATATAATAATATAAATTTAATACTTATTTTTAATAATATATATAATAATTATTAATAATTATAATATGTATAATTATAACTATATATAATAATTAATAATATATTTAATTATTATTATTATTAATATATATATATATATATATATAATAATTAATAATAATATTATTATTATAATAAAAATTTGTTAAATTTTAATATTTTTTATTTATTTAATTATAGTTTTATTAAATTTTTATTTTGAGGGTATTTTGGTAAATTTTAAATTTTTTATCTATTATAATATTTTTAATCTATAACATCAATCAAATTATTCACTAACTTTCATAAAACTTATCTTCAAATCCACTCAGTTTACCCTCTAAATCTACTAAAAAAACACACATTCATCTCCTTAATCACACAAATCCATCTTCACACTCTCTCTCAAATTCATCTCACCAAAGGAACACAGCCTAAATGTTCCTGGGCTAGTAATATAAACTCGTTAATATTTAATTTAGTCCTTCAATTTTATTTAATTGTTTTCAAAAAAATTAATTTTTATTTGTTTAATTTACTTCTCTAATTTTTTTTAAATATTCAATTTAGTTTTTTCTATTAAATTAACGTTAACACTGTATCACCTGTCATGTTATTGTCACTACAAGACTTGTTTTCAATTGTGTTCCTTTATTTATAATTTTATCCAATTTGATCCTTTTTTTTAAATGAAGCAATTTAGTTTTTCTCAATCTAAATATTCAAATTATTTTATTTTTACATTTTTACATAAAAATAATCCCTATTTAAACTTATAATATTTTAAAAATATTAAAAAATGTTAATATAAAGTGACACTTGTAACATTAAAAATATTTGTCACATTTGAACATTTAAAAATTACAGGTGTCACTTTACATTTACATTTTTCATATTTAAAAACAAATTATAAGTTTAAATAGGTATTTTTTTAATGTAAATATGTAAAAAAAAATAATTTGAATATTTAGCTGGAAAATTTGATATATAAATGTTTAAAAAATATTTTGACATGTTTATATAAGTTGTAATTAAGTTTAATTACTAATTTGGTCTCAAATTGGATAATGATCAAATTGCTTCATTTAAAAAGAAAAAGAACCAAATTGGATCAAAATTATAAATTCGGAGACCAAATTGAAAACAAACATTGTCATGTGACAATAACATGACATGTGACATTATACGGACACGACGTTAACATCAATTTAACAAAAATGACTAAATTGAACATTTTTAAAAAATTCAAAGACTAAATTGAACAAATGAAAAAATTAGAGGTCTTTTTAAAAACTCGAATAAAATTAGAGGATCAAATTAAGTATTAAACCTATTCTGAACCCTCGCATTGTACCAGCGCCTCTCGAACACAATTTGTGATTTCCCGTTCATAAAAAAAAAATGAGAAGCTTGTTAATGCTGTTGGGACTATGCGTCCATGTGTTGTCCCCATTTCCCGTTGCATTTTAGGAGTGGTGCCACCCATAAGACAAGAAGGTGCTCCTCCGGTTCAAAAAGGAACTCAACAACCCTTACATCCTAGCGTCTTGGGACCCAAAAGGGGATTGTTGTGACTGGTACTGTGTCAAGTGTGACGACAAAAATAACTGCATCTACACAGTATTTCTAAGACCCGATGAGCCAGACCCGAATGTCATCGCCCAAATACCACCCTCTGTGGGTGACCTGCCTTATCTACGTGGTCTCAGTTTCCACAACCTCCCTAACCTCGTCGGCCCAATTCCGCCCACCCGATGGTAATGTTTCGTTCATATACCAAATGGAATAATGATTAGGCCTTTGTATCCAAAGAAATAAAAAGCCCATGTGGGGTGACTTTTTTTTTGTAATTTTAAGATTTGTAAAACATAGCATCCTATTTAGTAATTAGATTAGTACTAAACATTTACAAAAGAGTTTAATATACATAAATGTACTCGTCAAGAATATGATGTTAGAATGACGAGGGAAATAACTGTTAGAAGATTGATATCATCGTAAAGCCGACCTGGTGGTGAAGATATGTAGAAGAATAGCAGTAGCATCAACATAAAGTCGACCTGATCGTGAAGATATGTAGAAAAGTAGCATCGACATAAAGCCGACCTGGTGGTGAAGATTGTAGAAGACTAGCATCGACATAAAGCTGACTTGGTGGTGAATATATGTAGAATAGTAGCATAAACATAAAGTTGACCTAGTGTTAAAGATATGTAGAAAAGAATAGTAGCATTGTTATGAAGTTGGCCTCATAATGGAGATGTGTAGAGAAGAAGATTGATGTCGTCGTAAAGCCGACTAGATGGTGAAGATATGTAGAAGAGAAGAGTGTCGTGAAGTTGGCCTAATATTGCTGATGTATGAGAAAGAAGGAAGTTGGAAGTTGTCTCCGTATAGTCGAGGTCATTACGAGGAGGAGAATTGGTATTATGTCATCTTAAGACCGATTTGTTAACATTAAATTAAGATTGCAGAGATAAAGCACGTGAAGATAAAATTTTAGATTATCTTGAGTGGTTATAGATACATTAGTTATTTATTGATGAAATATTTTGGTTGTTATTTAGGAGGATATTCTAGATTATCTTTAAAGTTATTATCAAGCATTAATTGATTATGTATATCTATAATATTTGTAACCAATTTACTTTCTATAAATAAGAATGTTACTGCCATGGTCAAGGGACAGATCAATTTTGACTTAAGTGAAGCAAAAACTAAGGTTAAAACTTGTCTTTCTTATTCTTTTTGGAGGAAGGTTATATTACACCTTTCGTAACCAAAACATTGGCGCCCACCGTGGGGTCCGGTAAAACTCGATCCCAACTCCACAAAATTTCAACAGAGAAATACTTCAACAAGAAACAATGATGAACTGGAATCAAAATGCGACTCGGGAGGGACCTATCCGTCAGCAGATTATGCAGAGTATCTTGGAGTTGTAGTGGCAGAATGAGGAAATCAGACTAAAGGCAGAGGCTGACCAAGCGCACCTCGAGGAAGAATGAGAGGAATCCCATAAGAAGGCAGAAGAAGATCTACGACTCTTAAGGGAGGAAACACTCAAAGAAAGGGAGATACTTCAGAAAGAGGCCGAGGATACTCATCATTGGTTGGAAGAAGCCCTTTGTCAACAAGAGCAATTGAGAAAAGTGAATGAGGACATGCAACAACAGATCGCTCAAGGAGGATACAGAAGATCGACTCAAAACAATGCCGAGGTTACCGAGACATAACCACTCTCCAAGGAAATTATGGGTGAACCTATTCCTCAAAATTTCGTGATACCAAAGATTACGCCTTTTACAGGAGCTTCAGATCCAAAATCACATCTAAAATCTTTTCAAGCACGAATGCTGATATCAGGAGGAACCGATGCCATATGTTGTAAAATGTTCATTGGTACTATGACGAAGATAGCCTGGAGTGGTTCAACACATTGCCCAATGCCTCAATAAATTCATTCTCGGATTTTTCACGAGCCATTTTAGAAAGGTTCTTAGCTAACAGTGTAAAACCAATGGAGATGGCCAACATCTTCGACGTGAGGCAGAATCCAGATGAATCTCTGAAACAATTTCTTAATCGTTAAGCAATGTAAGCATGAAGATAGTGGATCCCAATGAAAGTTTGTTGGTGAAAGCGTTCATGAAGGGACTTCAGGCCAGTTCTTTTGGCGAATCATTGTATCGGTTTCCTCCTAAGACCTGAATTGAAATAAGGCAGAGGGCAACAGTTGAAATAGAAACCGAGGACGCTATGAAGCAGAAGAGATTGGCAACCAACTCAAAAACCGATAGGGAGACCAAGCCATTCTAACGGGAGAAGACACCTCCTAGGGGAAGGTCAGATAGGAAGTTCATACGTGGCACAAAGGAAGGGGAAGGATTACAAGGGAGAAAGAATACGTAGAATGTCGAGCTTCAATGCTGCTTTATCTGAAATATTGAAAGATGAAGAAGTTTGTAAGTGTAACATCATGACCGGATATTACGGGTTTAAATAATAAAATAAAATAAAAAAATAAAATCTCATTAATTATAAATCCATTTTCCAAAAACGCAGGAAATTTTAAATAATTTATTTCATAATATAAAGATAACTCTAAATTTAAATTTCTCAAAATTCAATAAAATACCAAAACAGTCTTATAATAGTTTACAACTTTATTCCAAAACCATAAGTGATAAAAACTCAATAAAATTGTTCCCATGAGTTTTCCCCGCTCCGCTGCTAAGCCTCACCAGATCCACCTCCCTCACGATTAACACGATCATCGCCAAACACAAGCAAATAGGGTGAGCTAACAAAATAAACATATATATATATATATATATATATATATATATATATGGCACAATTATACAAATCACACAATCACACAAAAGGAATTCCATCCTTTGATATCACATCACATGGCCACCACCATGTTAATCGTGGTCTATGTCTTCTAATGAGTACCTCAAGATGTCTTGCTGCCATACCTATCAGCCACAAATCGATAGAGCACGTGCGGGAAACCATTGTTACGGATCATACACCGTAACACCAGGTGGAGTTCCCAAATACGAACATAGTTCGTAACGTCCCAAGACTACCAAACTCGTCAGCTAACTACTAAGGAGGGCAATCTATCTGGACCCATTCGTACTGGCCACAACCAGTACACTCACACTAGCAACACTCACCAACCCGAGCTCAACCTAAGGGTTCCTCGTGTTCATCCGCCATCCCGAGCTCAACTCGAGGGATGCCATTCCGAGCTACAGCTCAAGAAATGTCACGTGCTTAACCCCTATGTCGAGCTCAACTCAAAGGATACGTTTCGAGGCACAACTCAAGGAATGCCAACAAGCCGACCTTTAAGATATCCTAGAAGCCATGTAGACCACGCACACCAAAGCAAGCATAACACCAATCTGTTGCAGCAAAACCGCCTGGTGCTGCTTACAAAGTGTCAAGCACAAACGCGCCTCTGATGCCCATGCCTGTAGTTATTGCCTGGCGGGACACTCTTCACCGCCAAGTGCCATGCGTTCCAGTAGCCACTGGTTTTGAAACTACCGCCTGACGACTCCAAACTTTTCACCAGGCGATACATCAGTACAACGAGTTGTACTGGTTATCCCCTTGTAGTCTGATTTTTTCCAAGTTCGTGTAAGTGCTATAACAAAATTTCCACCTCTATTCCCATAACAATTTCCTGTACCCATGTGCTACTTTCATATACATGTAAGGGTATCCCCAACTCCAACCATGTTATTTCAGCCATTTGCCACAAAGTTATTCCCTTCCAAGGGCTTTAAAATAGTTAGGTAGCATCCATGTATTTCCCACCTCAAACCAGTACATACATACATATATATATATATATATATATATATATATATATATATATATATATATATATATATATATATATATATATATATATATATTTGTTTATGGTCATGGCCGCACTTTAATATTTACATTACCTATGATAGCTCCCTATAGTACCCCTTAACGTTCCATAAACTCTTCTATACGCACATATGATCAATTCGCTTACAAGATAAACTCTAAAACCAGCAATCATGCATAACATATATCTTTCGCTAATGACCTCTAAATAAAATCTCCACTGTTCAAAGTGAAGAACTACATGTTATGGACCACTTGTCAAAATTTCACCTATATCGGACGGCTAACGAACCGGGAAATTAAGTTTTATGAAAACTACGCAAACTAGAAAAAAAGGGTGGTGCCTAGCGCCCAGCAATCAGGAACCTTGCGCCTGGCGGTACAAAGCCAGCGCCGGGCAGTTCCTGTTCCACGAAAATACGAAAAACAACATTTTTCGTGAATCAAAGCACCCCTCGCATCTTTGATATGGCGCCTGGTGGTAGCTAATGTGTTGTCAAGCGGTTCTTACTATTCCAGGAACCCCAACACTCTTCTTTGCACCTGTGAACCTCAACCCATTCACAACAACTCTGAGTTCAACCAATTTATGACTTTATAAGATACAATTCCGTCTTTTAGGATTACAATTCATCTTTAACACTTCCCATACTCGAATTCATTCACATTTTCCATTTAGATTAGTGCCATTTTCGAAATCCCCAATTCATCAACCCTAAGATAACCTTCATGCGATTTTCATCTCAATTAAACCCCAATTCCACGAATTTCCAATGAAATACGATGTCTAATCATTCATAAAGTTTAGAACACGATTTCTCCACGATCAGAAACCTCTAAGAACACCAAAAACATCCAAATCGAATGAATTCGACTTGCATCGTCGGGCAGTTGTTCATCACCGCCGGGCAATTCATCAAAATCCAAAAAACTGGGTTGGCCAGCTTGTGTTGCCTGGCGGCACAAGACTTTGCCGCCAGGCGGTTCCTCATAGGAACCTAGAAAAATCACACAACATAGAGAAGTCGTCTGGCGGTATAGTTCATCGTCCGCCAGGCAGTTTCTGGAAAATTTCCAGAAACACAAATTTCAATGAAATTTAAAGGTGATCATACATATACATGCTATAATTCATACATTTACAAATAAAAACATAAATATAATGTGATCCAGCTCCCCTAACCTGGTTTCCTTTGATTAAAATTGGATCAACGCTAAAGTTCTTAATGATCTCCAATGACCTCCCCTTGACTCTCCAACCAATAACTCTTAATCTCTCTATAATTCAGCTCTAATACTCTAAAACTTTGCAGCCTAAAAACTCACAACAATGCAGTGTGGTTCTCTCCTCTACTTCCATTCTCTCTCACCAATACCACCCAATAATTACCCCATTTACTCCTAAAACGAAAATTAATTAGCAATGTGCTTAATTGCTATTCAATGACCATAATTTAGTGGTTTTGTAGCCCTCCCTTCTACCCATCTAAGGTGGCTAGGGTTTCTCTGCCCTTTCACCTTCACGCCAAAATAAATTTTGGCAAAAAGAAAGTTTATTTTGGATTCACCAAGGTTCGAATCAATTGCACAACTATTCAACCAATTCACGTTTTGTGATGACTAATATAATTAATTCTATGATTATATTATCATTCAACATGATCAAGAATATTATTAAAAATAAGATTAATTAAATAACACATAAATGGCATACATAGGACTTGAACCCAAGTCTTCTCACACAATTAAGTACTCTCAACCATTTAAGCTAGTACTTTGCCACATCACATCAATCAATATTAAATGCCATAAAGGCTCCCACTACGCGTATTTATTAATTATTTATTTATTTAATTAATTAAATTTCACGGGTCTTATAGTAAGCAGTTGCGTTGTCCCAATGTTACCACCAGAGTCCTCGGATTGAGGCCTAAGGCCTAGAGTAAATTTCATCGAATAGTAGGACACGATACTGATGACTATCATACCCTAGCTAATCAGCTGGCGGCATTATCGGCTAGAGGTATGTTGAAGAAATATGTCAGGGTTGAGAAGGATGATGAGCGAATGAAGCAGCCCTCGAAAACCGAGTCACATGAAATTCCTATCTTGGGTGATTTTAAGACAATAACAAGAGGTTTTTCAGGGGGAGGATTGACACATGCGTCCAGGAAAAGATATGTAAGAAGCGTAATGACTGTTGTAAAAATAGAGCGATCTACGAAGAATCCAAACATTGTTTTTTCTAATGAAGATTTGAAGGGACTGGTTCCACATGAGGATAACCCGATAGTGCTGTCAGTTATCATGATGGGAAGGAATGTGCATCGGGTGTTGATAAATCAAGGCAGTTCAGCTGATGTTATGTTCTGGGAAACCTTTGTAGGTTTACAAATTCCCTTGGATCGATTACAACCTTTTGGCGACATGTTATTAGGTTTTTCTAGAGAACAAGTAGAGGTGAGGGGTTATGCAGATTTGCGTACAATGTTTAGGGATGATAAAACTGTAAAAACTATCGTGGTACACTACATAGTTGTTAATGCTCCATCAGCATATAACTTTCTACTTGGCAGACCTTCCTTGAATAAACTTAGAGCCATAGTCTCAACTCCTCATTTGAAGATGAAGTTTCCTACGAATGAAGAGAAGGTAGTCACGATGTCAATAAATCAAGAGACAGTTAGGAAGTGTTATGAAGACAGTCTTCGAACTCGTCAGAAGGATGCATATTGTGTAGCATCTAGTAAAGTATCTGTTGATACCGAATTAGATCCTAGGATAGTGCATCCATAACGAATGCCCCAATCTGTGGGGGAGGTGAAGTAAGTAAATCTTGATGGGAGAAAACTTAAAATAGGAGGAGGCCTAAGTCCAACAGTTGAAGCACAAATCTTGTAGGTTTTGCAAGCAAATCTTTCCTCGTTTGCTTGGACAACAACAAATATGGTGGGGAGAGACCCTGACTTCTTATGTCATAAACTTAATGTGAACCCAAGTGCTAAAGAGAAGATTCAGAGATGAAGGCGGTTGGGAGGTGAAAAGGCTCAAGCTATTGCAGAGGAGGTAAAGAAGCTTTTGGATGCATCGCATATCCGGGAAATTCAGTATCCTACATGGTTAGCAAATGTAGTGATGGTTAAAAAGTGAAACGAAAAATGGAGGATGTGTGTGGATTTCATTGATCTGAATAAAGCATGTCCAAAAGATTCCTATCCCTTACCTGGCATAGATGCACTAGTGGACAGTGTGTCGGGATGCACTTTTCTTAGTTTCATTGATGCTTACTCAAGTTACAACCAAATAAAGATGCATCCTCAGGATGAAGAAAAAACATCTTTCATGGGAGAAACCTTGAACTATTGCTACAAGGTGATGCCTTTTGGTTTAAAAAATGCAGGCGCTACGTACCAAAGACTGATGGATCGGATCTTGGCTCCTATGATGGGGTGCAATATACAAGAATACGTAGATGACATGGTAGTAACCTCAACAATGGAAGTTCAACATCAAGAAGATTTGGTTAAGTTGTTTGCCACAATAAATAAGTATCAACTTAAGTTTAATCTAGAGAAATGTCTATTTGGCGTCAGAGTAGGAAAGTTCTTGGGGTTTTTACGTACTGAGAGAGGTATAGAGGCTAATCCCGACAAATGTGAAGTTGTTATTAATATGAGAAGTCCAACAAATGTAAAAGAGGTTCAACGACTGACGGAGAGGATGGCTACTCTCTCTCGATTTTTGGAAAAAAATGGTGATAAGGGGTTACCTTATTTTCAATGTTTCCGAAAGAATGATAGGTTTCAGTGGTCCAGCCAGCGCGAATAAGCCTTTCAACAGTTGAAAGAATATTTGAGCAAACCACCAGTGCTCTGCAGACCTGAAAAGAATAGTATTCTGGCGTTATATATTTCGGTGACTAATCAAGCGGTTAGTTCGTTATTAGTTCAATAGTGGAAGGAAGAATAGAAACTTGCGTATTTTGTTCGTAAGGTGTTAAATGGGGGCAAAGACACAATATCCTATATTGGAAAATGCCGCATTAGCTGTGGTGGTAACAGCTCGACGGTTAAGACATTATTTTCAAAATCATGTGGTGAGAATAATGATGGATTTGCCTATAAAACAAGTGCAGAAACCTTATATATTGGGCAAGTTGGTTAAATGAGCGGTTGAGTTGTTAGAATATAATATTCAGTACGACGCTATGGGCCCAATCAAAGCACAAGTATTATCAAAGTTTTTGGTGGAACTTACTAATCCTACGAAGTCCAACATGAAGATGTGTTGCAATGGGTTCTGTCTGTGGATGGAGCCTCCAATCTAAAAGGGAATGGAGCTGGTATTGTGTTAGAAGGGGCAGGCAGGATTTTGATTGAGCTGTCTTTAAGGTTTGCTTTCAAGGCAAGTAACAATCAAGCTGAGTATGAAGCATTAATAGCCGGAATGTTACTAGCAAAGGAAATGGGAGTCGCAAAGCTAGTAATTAAAAGTGATTCAACATTAGTGACGGGACAAGTAAAAGGAGAATTTCAAGCTCGCGATTCCCAGTTAGCCAAATATTTGGAATTTTTTCACACTTTGGCCAAGAATTTTGTGTATTTTGGTTTGTACATGTTCCTAGGGATCATAATAGTGGGATGAATTTGTTATCAAAATTGCCTAGTTATATGAAGCCAGGACAACATCAATCGATAATTCCGGAAACATTGATATCTCCAGGGGTAGAAATGGGAGATAATTGTCAAATTTTGGCAATACAAGTAACTTCAAAGGATAATTGGATGACTCCCATAAAAAGATACATTGTAGATGGGCAATTACCTGGAGATAATGAGGAAGCAAGTCAGATTAGGAAGAGTTCTAGTAGATATGTGTTAATTGACGGTAATTTATTTCGACATGGATATTCTCGTCCTTTGTTGATCTGCATAGATTAAGAAGAAGCTATAAGGATCATGGTTGAGTTGCATTAGCGTATATATAGGAGTCACATCAGAGGGAGAGCGTTGATGTTGCGAGTCATGAGAGCAGGATTTTTCTGGCCAACTATGCGAACTGATTGTATGGAGTATATGAGAAGATGTGGATAGTGTTAGAAACACGCTGATCGGGCCAGAGCACCGCTTGAGGTTCTACACTTCATCAATGCATCGTGGCCATTTCATACACGGGGAATAAATATACTGGGACCTTTTCCACGTGCTGTTAGGTAGCTCAAGTTTTTGATAGTGGCCATCGAGTATTTTACGAAATGGATTGAAGCAGAGCCTGTAGCAATAATAACAGGGAATAAGATTAAAGACTTCATTTGGAAGAATATAGTATGCATGTTTGGAGTTCCACGACGCCTCATTTCAGATAATGGCACCCAATTTGTATGTTCACAGGTACGACAATTGTGTAGGGAGGTGGGCATCATACATGTTTTTTCTTCTGTGGAGCATCCTCAAACGAATGGGCAAGCTAAAGTAGCTAACAAAGTTATTATGCGAGGTTCGAAGCGAAGGTTAATGACAGTTAAAGGTGATTGGCCAGATGGAATTCACTGAGTAATATGGTCCTATCACACCACTCCTCAGACAACCACGCATGAAACTCCATTCAGTTTAGTATATGGGACAAATGCAATGATTCCCATAGATATCACTGAAAATGTGGAAAGGGTAAGATTATTTGAAGACAAGCTTTCAGAACAGGGACTGCTTGCTAATTTGGATACTTTGGAAGAGGTTCGAGAATTGCCTAGGATATCGGGGGATGCAGTTAAGAGGAGAGTGGAAAGAAGATATAAGACAAGTGTAAATTCGAGGAGTTTTCAGGAAGCAAATTTAATGTTAAGAAAGGCACAATTAATTTAAATGGATAATAAATTGGTGCCCAAATGGACGAGACCTTATCGAATTGAAGAGGTAGTCGGATTGGGAGCATATAAATTAGAGTCTTTGGATGGCAAGGAAATTCCTAGAACATGGAATGCGACAAATTTGCATTTTTATTTTAGTTAGTTGGATAATTGTTTTTATTTTTTGTTTTGTTTTCTTGTCACAACTATTCATTTTAAATCCAAGTCATTTTTTTCTTCTTATTTATTTTATTAAATCATGATTCTGGCCCCGATGCTCGAAGGCAATTCTGGGCCCCGATGCTCGAAGGCAATTCTGAGATGCTCGATGATAAAATAATTTCGGGTCCTGATGCTCGTAGGCAATTCTGAGACGCGACTTTCGATGATCAAATGATTCCAGATCTCGATGTTCAAGGGCAATTATAAGCTGTGGCGCTCAATGATAATTGATCATAAACATATTGTTTAGTGATTTTGCAGGGCTAGAAGTGCAATAAGGATGGGGGAGATTAATTCGTGAAGAAATCGAGAGCTCGAGGTTAGTTTTGGTCTTGCTTAAAGTCTCGGTTTTTAGCTGATTACATTTATCATGTTTCTTAGACTAAGAGCTTGAGGTTGAATTTTGGTTTGTTTAGCGGTCTCAGTTTTTGACTGACTATTCTTGTCATATTTACTTGGTAAGACTGAGAGCTCGAGGTTAGTTCTGGTCTTGCTTAAAGTCTCGGTTTTTAGCTGATTACATTTATCATGTTTCTTAGACTAAGAGCTCGAGGTTGAATTTTGGTTTGTTTAGCGGTCTCAGTTTTTGACTGACTGTTCTTGTCATATTTACTTGGTAAGACTGAGAGCTCGAGGTTAGTTCTGGTCTTGCTTAAAGTCTCGGTTTTTAGCTGATTACATTTATCATGTTTCTTAGACTAAGAGCTCGAGGTTGGATTTCGGTTTGTTTAGTAGTCTCGGTTTTTGACCGACTATTCTTGTCATATTTACTTGGTAAGACTAAGAGCTCGAGGTTAGTTCTGGTCACGCTTAAAGTCTTAGTTTTTAGCTTATTACATTTATCATGTTTCTTAGACTGAGAGCTTGAGGCTGGATTTTGGTTTGTTTAGCACTCTCAGTTTTTGACTGACTATTCTTGTCATATTTACTTGGTAAGACTGAGAGCTCGAGGTTAGTTTTGGTCTTAACTAAAGTCTTGGTTTTTAGCCGATTGCATTTATCATATTTATTAGGCTAAGAGTTCAAGGTCGGATATTTAGTAGTCTTGGTTTGGGGCCGACATAATTTATCGTATTCATTTACAGAAAATAAGAAATCGATGGTAGTTTTGTTATGGAAGTCTTGGTTTGTAGTCGAATTATCTTATTATGGACAATGTGGAAGGTAATTACTAGCAAAGGGTGAAATTAACTTGGTATAATAAAACATAGTAAACTGTTGCAAAAAGGGAAGTCAAAAGATGTTCCAAATACAAATATGAGAAGGTAAAGAAAATAATAATACTAAGTGTCATATTCATCGGTTTCGATAAGTTGTCCATCCACAATGGTTTTTGAAATGTCGGCTTGGGATAGGTCAGCATCGGGGATGAGCATGCGAACTTGGTCAAGAGCTAGCTGGAAGCCCATGTTGAGTGAAGAACCGATTTGATCCTTGAGGAGTTTAGAATTTTTAGTCCAAGTTTTCTTCTCTTTTTTATGTTCCTTCAGTTGGTTGGTCATTGTTAGTAGCTCTTCGTCTTTTTGTTTAATCTGGTCACAAACAACTTTCAGTTCGGACACCTCGGTATTAAGATGAGCGATCTTCATGCATGAAAGTTATATATATATATATATATATATATATATATATATATATATATATATATATATATAACAATTCCTAAAGAAAGAAATTCTATAACAAATATAAAACTCTTTCTTATTATCTCTTTTTGTCTTATATTTGTTCCGGTTACAAAAGGTGTAATATAACCTTCCTCCGAAAACAATAAGAAAGACAAGTTTTAACCTTAGTTTTTGCTTCACTTAGGTCAAAATTGATTTGTCCCTTGACCATGGAAGTAATATTCTTATTTATAGAAAGTAAATCGGTTATAAATATTATAGATATACATAATCAGTTAATGGCTAATAATAACTTTAAAGATAATCTAGAATATCCTCCTAAATAACAACCAAAATATTTCATCAACAAATAACTAATGTATCTATAACCACTCAACATAATCTAAAATTTTATCTTCACGTGCTTTATCTCTGCAATCTTAATTTAATATTAACAAATCGGTCTTAAGACGACATAATACCAATTCTCCTCCTCGTAATGACCTCGACTATACGGAGACAACTTCTTACTTCCTTCTTTCTCATACATCAACAATATCAGGCCAACTTCACGACACTCTTCTCTTCTACATATCTTCACCATTTGGTCGGCTTTACGACGACATCAATCTTCTTCTCTACACATCTCCATTATGAGGCCAACTTCATTACGATGCTACTTTTCTTTTCTACATATCTTTACCACTAGGTCGGCTTTATGTCAATGCTACTCTTCTACATATCTTCACCATCAAGTCGGCTTTATGTCAATGCTACTCTTCTACATATCTTCACCACCAGGTCGACTTTACGACGATATCAATCTTCTCACACTTATTCCCCTCGCCATTCTAACATCATATTCTTGGTGAGTACAATATTCATTTTTTATTTTTCTCATTGAAATATTGTTTGTTCTCATATACAACATAACAAAGACAAACAAGGCAAAGTAGTATTCTTTTAAAAAGAAAGTCTACATGCTCATACATATTTATCATCCATTCAATTTAATCAATAAATTCAAAAACACCCATACATATTTAAAATCCATTCAATATGATAAATACATTAAAAAAAAAAATCAATGATCTAATATTTCATAGCCTAACTATCTACCTTTCAAGTAATCAACTATTAACATCACACTATCGCAAATAGTTGAATATATTTTTGGAGGTCTCGTACCTTCAGTACGTTTTCATCAACAATAAAATTATATGTTAGGAACTAGGTCCTCATCATATGAAAGGGTAAAATTTTTTATGACCTACCAAACAAAGTTCTTTATCACACCGTAGAGGAGCCTCAATTGATTCTCACGAACAAATATTTCCTTTCATAATAGTCCAATTTAGTAGAGTTGTTATTATCTCCTTCAGAATCCCAATTTCAATATACGACGTAAACCATCCCACCATAGTATTTTCTCCTAAAAAATATCTATGTTCACATCATACTCAATATCACATAATAATTTAATTCATCACATAACATTCTATTCATGCATCTTATCTAAATCAAAATCATCGTATATCTACAATCATACATACTTCTTCTAAATTCATTTTCAATCTCATCATCAGTTAACCATTTACAATAATTAAAATCATTTTAACACATTTTTAAAGCTTCAAAAACATACTTTCTCACTCAAAATTACCTGACTAGTGGAAGTTAGAATTTTTGTGTCACATATATTGTTTAAATGTGTTATAGGGCCATTATCTGGTTAGTTAAATTATATAGTGGTATGTTAATATGAAATTTATGATTAAGAGTATAATTTTCATGAAAATCTTGTTGTGCAGATATCTAAAGTAATATTCTAATTTAACAGAGGTTGAATTGTAATTATTAAAATCTAGAATGGACTGAAAATATTAATGGTCTCCATTTATAGAAAAGGTAACATTTTGTATTTAGTAGAATTTTGTTTCTCTTCGTCTCATCATGAGGAAAACGAAGTTGATACCTAAAATCTCTACATTTTGAAAATCACGTACCCATTTATCAACGTCTCAATAAGAAAGTCAAATATGTTTTCATATTTTATTTTTATGTGAATTAATATATAAGTTCCCTAAAAATTAATATATGATTTTACTATGTATTTTGATTTATTTAAAGATAAAAAAATGTGTAAGAAATTCTTTCATCTCTCGACCATAGACCATCACATGGATCTTTCAAATGAGAGGAATGAGAAGCGTGTTGATGTACCTATGGAACACAAGATGTCACTTCACATTCATAAGCAAAAGGAGAAGTGTGTTAATGATGCAGCTTCATCCCTGTAACACTCATTTTAAAAAGAATGTGCAAAGAGGTTTCTATAAACACAATTTTAATTTTAAAATTGTGGACGTTAGATGCTGCTTTATCCCAATAGCACTTATTTAAAAGGAATACTATTTTCTGATTTTTCTTTATGATCCTCTCTTTTTTATATCTACATTTCATAATACCAATTATACTCCTTATAATATAATTATTTATTAAATTTTTTAAAATTAACGGTTATTTTTGTCTATTTTTTATAAAATTATTTATCTTTTTTTTATCAACAATTATTCTCTCTATTCATTTCATTTTATTTTTAATAAATATATATTTATTTTATATATTAATTTAATAAAATTACACTATTATCATTTATAATATAATATTATTTATATTTAAAAAATACAGAATAACTTCGGTTGTTTAAGCTGGTATTAATAATGAATATTTTGTTATAATTCATTATTTGTCGCTGTTTTTTTACCGTTTTTGTGTATCTGCCAGCACCGAAAAGGAAAAAGGTGTAAATTACGGGTACTATTTGGGTAGGCACACCACTTGAGTAATTTTGACTTGTGATTGGGTAGCACCGGATATTATTTCCAACGTGGAAAACGTGAAATGTCGCAAGGGCTATGAACCGTGGCATTGTTCTTTAAAATGAGAGGAATGAGAAGTGTGGAAGTACCTCTGGAACACAACTTGTGACTTCCCATTCATAAGCAAAATGAGAAGCTTGTTAATGATGTTGGGACTATGCGTCCTAATGTTGTCCCCATTTCCAGTTGCATTATCGGAGCTGTGCCACCCACAAGACAAGAAGGCGCTCCTCCGCTTCAAAAGGGAACTCAACAACCCTTATTTCCTAGCCTCTTGGGACCCAAAAGAGGATTGCTGCGGCTGGTACTGTGTCAAGTGTGACGACAGAAATAACCGCATCTTCACAATATTTCTAAGATCCGATCAGCCAGACCCGAATGTCACCGGACAAATACCACCCTCTGTGGGTGACCTCCCTTACCTCCGGGGCCTCAGCCTCCACAACCTCCCCAACCTCGTCGGCCCAATTCAGCCCACCCTCGCCAAACTCCCCAGACTAACAGATATCTCTATCTCCAATACTGGTATCTCAGGCCCCATACCTGAATTTCTGGCCCAGATTAAGACCCTCGAGTATATCGAACTTTCCTCTAACAAACTCTCGGGCTCCATTCCCAGCTCACTTTCCCAACTGCCTAATCTCATCACTCTACGGCTGGACAGGAACAAATTGACGGGCCCAATCCCGGCCTCTTTTGGATCCTTCAAGAAGCCCGGGCTAGATCTCATTCTCTCTCACAACCAGCTTTCCGGGCCCATTCCCGCTTCCTTGGGCAACCTAGACCTAGAGAGGATAGACTTGTCAGGGAACAACTTTTTAGGCGATGCTTCATTTCTTTTCGGGAGCAAGAAAAATACTGAGCTAGTTGACCTTTCCAGGAATGCCTTCTCCTTTGATCTCTCTCGTTTGACGTTTCCCAAGCAAACCTTAACTTGGTTGGATATCAGTCACAATAACATTTATGGCAGCATTCCAACGGGGCTTACCCAAGTGCGATATTTTCAGCAATTGAACTTCAGTTATAATCCTGGCTTGAAGGGCCAAATACCGCAGGGTGGGAGATTGCAAACATTCGATAAATATTCCTATTTTCACACTCACTTGTGTGGCTCTCCACTTCCGCCTTGCACCAAATAGATTAACAGATTTCTTCCGCTTTCAATTAAATAAGTTTTCCGTTTTCCCACTAAGTTGTGTGTCTCTCTACTTCCGCCCTGCGCCAGTAAGATTATGTAAGGGGTTCGTTCAAGTTTGAATTAAATAAGTTTTCTATTTGCGGACTCAGACTTCAAGTTTCTGTTCGAGGATATACGATGGTGTTTAGTGTTGAGAAATAAAACTATGTTTCTCCTAGTATTTTTATTTGTGTCACAGTAAGATTGTTCGATAGAAGATATTTATAGTTAATAGTTATAATCACTAGTTTTATGGAAAGGTTAGAAGCTCAAAACAAGGGAAAGAAAATAAAGGGAGAGGTCAATCGGAAAAGAAAATGTATGGAATGATTTTGCTGTAGTATTGTCGGTGAGTGAAGAGTGACAATGATTCTGCTGGGTAAGCATCATTGACCATGTTTTGAGCGGACTTGTATAATTCCTGTCACTTTAAAAGAGTATCTCTCTTAAAAATAAATGTTGTCTTAAGTTCATTATTTCTTTACTAACCAAAAAGCAAGTCAAACCGGACTAATTCACATTCTTTAACCACAACCCTGATGAGTTAACATTATTAATGTGGTGTCAAGCTAACCAAACTTAACACCTTAATATGACTAGTAACTTTATGGACTAGTTCAAAATGAAAGTGACAATAGTCATATGGTAATATTTCGTTCATATACCAAAAGGACTAATGATCAGGCCTTTATATCTCAAGGAATAAAAAGTCCATGTGTAATGTAATAACATAATTAAATGAAACATTAATAATAAAAGGCAAAGTCATGGAGTATAAACATTACTTCTTACAATTATCCAAGAATACTTAGAATGAAAAACTAAAACACATCACAATGTCAATAACAAGACAAAGAAATAGATCGACAGTATTCAAAATAAATGCTCAAGGAGCAAGACAATACATGGGCTACAACCCTAAAAAGAAATTCGGGAAAACGGAATCAGATCCAAGACGAACTAAGCAGCGAAATCTTTATCACCCTGATGACCATGGGGAGTCCTCGCATATACTCACATCAATAAATTGATGATCATCGCAAAAGGAGAAAAATCACACATAGAACATACAATCAAGAAGAAAGGGTAAGCTAGAATAGAAAATGATTTATCATACAATTTCATATAATTTTATAGCCAAAGATACATATATCAACCACGCATCCAATGACCAGCAAACAAGACACTAAGACTCAAGACACGATTATCCGAATACATATAATCATTCGAATTCACTGGATGCTTGCACTTTTGGTGGCCTCTACTGCTCTGCAGAGCCAATTGCCAATGGGTTTCACCCTACCACTCATAAGGTTAACCTTCAAACATCTAAGGCCATTATCTTGCCAAAGACTAGGACCTCCTACTACTCTCACCATTCGAGTCAGTACGCTCTACGTAAAACTAACTAACTTTTTAAAGTGTCAGGATACAATCCTTACTTGAATCCTTACTAAATTATATAATTGGGCACTACCACGAAATTTCGTAGAATAATGTCCTAATCACGAAGCACCACCATGAGCTCCCACTAACTGGGGTCATGGAATTACATCCTGACCATGAGGCACCACCATGCAACCATCGTGGAATTACGTCCTAACCAATGAGGCACCACCACTAAACTTTCGTGGAATTACGTCCTGACCAATGAGGCACCACCATGAGATCTCACCTAGAGATTCACAGAATTACGTCCTAAACCACACCAAAATCATGTCTCACCAACCAAGCATAAAGTTATCATGCATACCATGTCTCATGTAATCATTCAACCAATTAACCAACCAATTCATACTTTCCATTTCATGTTCAACACGGCAACATATCATCCCCATTTAATCTCATGAAATATACATGGCATCGTACATTAGGCTTTTATGGTAAAACGTCCCATCAGGCGAGCAAGCAACCATATTAGAGAACCAAATAGAACTAGAGCACAAACATGTCCCAAACTCGCTCAGGCTAGAAGACCTTGCTTAGGCGAGAGAGGTTCTCTCGCTTAGGCGAGCCCTTCTCGCATAGGCGAGAGCTTAAACAAGGAACAGTGGCTTCTGTGATTTCTTGTTTAGGCGAGACCTCCTCGCTTGAGCGAGATTACCCCTCGCTCAAAACGAAGGTTCGTCGCTTAAGCGATAGTTCAAGCAGAAAACCTGGGTGAGTTGCTGCTAATCTCGCCTAGGTGAGGTACGCTCACTTGGGCTAGAAAACCAATACCTACCATTGTTCTCGCGTGCAACAATCAAGCATTTGCAAACCACAACACATTCATCCATAATCCAAGCAATCACAGCAACACCTAAGCATATCAAACACGAAAATAAATCTAAACAAGCAGATATAAAGCAAATACAAAAAACCCTAGCTTCCCTTACCTTCTAGAAAGTTGTTATGACTGGTTTGGCACGAGTAGAAAAGACACCCAACTCTTAGAAAAAATTCGCAAGCTATAAATAGTAACACTAGAACAACACTAGATTACCCGGAGGAACCCTAGTTGGGACCACAAAAACAAAGCTTAGAACGAAGAAAGTACGGTTCAAGAACTAACTTTTGTGAGACGGGAGTGAGCTTTGAGCTAGCGTGACCAAGAAGGGGGCCAAACCCTAGCAGAGCTTCTGTTGAAAGGAAAAGAATGTGTTTGAGAAATTGTTTTTCTGAAATTGATTAGGAAATGAGAGTGTTAGGTTGGTTTAGGGGCTTTGGACATCCCATGGGTCAGCCTTAGGCCCAACTAATTAGGGTGGGCCCTTAAGATTAGGGTCGAAATTAAAGTGGGCCTTACATTCTCCCCAACAACAAAAATTTTTAACCTTGAAAATGAAAACTTACCAGGAAAACAGATGCAAATGTGACTTCCTCATATCCTCCTCTAACTCCCAAGTAGAGTCACCTGTTCTCCGACCCCAAATGACCTTGACAAGACTAACTGGTTTTCCACGACGTTCCTCTACTCGGCTATCCTCCAAAGCAACGGGTGGTACTTCCATAGTAAGATCCTCCCTGATCTGCACATCCTCTACTTCCAACACATGAGATGGGTCAAAGACGTACTTCCTCAACTACGAGACATAGAATACTGGATGAAGATTAACTAACTAAGGATGCTTCCTACTCTAGTGGTTCGGGTCACCCTCAAGAACACGTGATCTCCAGTCACGAATTCCAAGGGTCTTCTCTTACGGTCTGCATAAGCCTTCTGTCTACTCTAAGAGACATACATCCTGACTCTCACCATTCTCACCTTCTTTGTAGTCTGTTCCAATAATTCTAGTCCAACTAGCACTGTTTCCCAAAGCTTGCTACCCAAAGCACTCTGTAGCATCTGCCAAAATCGCGAAGTGAACAGTGGATCTCTATATGAAACTATACTCGAAGGTACCCCATGCAACCTCACAATCTATTTAATGTACAATTGGGCCAACTTGGCCATAAACATCCTCAAATTCATTGTTAAGAAATGAGCACTCTTGGTCAATCGGTCCACTACAACCCAGATCGAATCATGACCTCTAAAGGTTCGTGGCAAATGGGTCACAAAGTCCATAGCTATGCTATCCCATTTCCACATCGATATGTCCAAAGGCTGTAGAATTCCATTGGGTCTCTAATGCTCTACCCGTGCCTTTTGACATGTCAAACAAGATGATACAAACTGTACAACATCCTTCTTCATACCCTGCCACTAGAAGGTTTCCTTGAGATCCTGGTACATCTTAGTCATGCCAGGGTGCAAACTAAGACGACTCTTATGCCCTTCCTCAATGATTAACCTTTTCACTTCAGCATCGTCAAGTACACACACTCTATCTTGGAATCTTTGTACACCATCACTACCCAAGGCGAAATTCTTCGCTTCATATAACCCAAGTTGTTCTCTCACTCCTGCTAGACTAGCAACCGCTAGCTGCCTTTCTTTGACTAAGTCTAAGAAGTCACTAGATATAGTAAGAGTACTACATCTAATGAACTCAGATCCCAACTCAACTTGCAGCTTCATATTTGTGAATTTCTCTAGTAGCTCCACCTCCTTGATCATAAGTTGTGCAATATGCATTGTCTTCCTACTTAAGGCATCTGCTACCACATTTACCTTTCCCGGATGATATAGCAGTTCAAAATCATAGTCCTTCAGGAATTCCATCCACCTCCTTTGTCTCATGTTTAGCTCCTTCTGGTCAAACAGGTACTTGAGACTTTTGTGATCACTAAACACACGAAACTGGGCACCATAAAGATAGTGTCTCCAGACCTTCAAGGCAAACACTATAGCTGCAAACTCCAGGTCATGAGTGGGGTAGTTTCTCTCATGCACCTTAAGTTGCCTCGAAGCATATGTCACCGCCTTCTTCTCTTGCATCACCACACAACCAAGCCCTAGATGAGAGGCATCACAGTAAACCTCAAAAGGTCTACCAACATCAGGGATAACCAATTTGGGAGCACTTGTCAACCTTTGCTTAAGCTCTTGAATGCTTCCCTCACATTTACCCGTCCAAGTGAAAGGTTGGTCTTTTCGAGTAAGTTGTGTTAGAGGCGCCACTATCTTGGAGAATCCTTCTATGAATCTCCTATAGTAGCCAACTAAACCCACGAAACTCTTGATCTCTGTCGTTGACTTGGGAATTTTCCACTTAACCACTGCCTTCACTTCCACCGGATACATCGCTTGCTCTTTGCAGATATTACATGTCCCAAGAATTGTACTTCATCCATCCAGAATTCACACTTGGACTGTTTAGCATACAACTGCTTCTCCCTCAAAATACCAAGTACTAATCTCAGGTGATTGACATGTTCCTCCTGAGTCCTTGAATAGATGAGTATGTCGTCTATGAAGACTACAACAAACTTATCCAAGAATGACCTGAAGATCTGATTCATATAATCCATAAACACAGTTGGAGCATTGGTCATACCAAAAGGCATAACCACCTACTCGTAGTGTTCATATCGAAATCTAAAGGTTGTCTTCTGTACATCATCTACCTTTACCAAGATCTGGTGATACCGCGATCGTAGATATATCTTGGAAAACACCGACGCTCCATGCAACTGATCCATCAGATCATCTATCCTCGGAAGGGGGTACTTGTTCTTGATGGTCATCTTGTTCAACTGCCTGTAGTCCACACACAGGCGTGAACTCCCATCCTTTTTCTTCACCAACAACATTGATGCTCCCCATGACGAAGTATTGGGTCGAATGAACTATTTTCCCAATAGCTCTTCAATTTGATTCTTGAGCTCTACCAGTTCTGCCGGACCCAAACGATATGAAGCCATCGACATTGGACCAGTTCTTGGCACTAGGTCAATAGAGAATTCCACCTCTCTACTAGAAGGTAACCCTGGTACTTCCTTCGGGAACACATCCTCAAACTCATGCACCACAGGTATAACTGACGTCTTTTCCTCCTTCTCCACATTTAGATGCGTAAAGATTATGAAGCACTGCGCGCCAGCTTGAATCTCTTTCATGACCCCTTGAGATGATAACAACTCTGGCTCCTCTGAGTTGGGGAACAACAACTTTTTTCTCTCGGCAATCTATAAGAATACGATTGGCAGAGAGTCAATCCATCTCCAAGATCACCTTCAACTCTTGTAGTGGTAGGCATATCAAATTCACTTTATATATGCGCCCCTCTACCTCGAATGGACATCTAGCACACAAGGACGATGTCCTGACCATACCTGACGTCGGAGTAGATACCACAAGATCACATTGCAGGTCAAACACAAACAAACCTAACTTTTTCACACAAGAATCTGACACAAAAGACTGTGTTGCTCCAAAGTCATACAACACAACATTCCATTCCAACCATCACACAACAACCTATAACCAGGTTACTTGAGCCTGCTACCTCTGCTTCTATCATCGCACACACCCGGTCTGCTGCCTGAGGCATATTGCCTCCTCTCCTTTGTTGATTCTATGCAGGAGTATGAACTAGTGGTCGCGCCATCGCCCTCGCAAGAGTGGGGCAATCCTTGCCAAAGTGGCCTTTCTTACCACAATTGTTACATCTTCTGAAGCCTTCCAATTGAGGGCACACACTCCTTAAGTGCGGTCTTCCACACCGAAAGCACTACACTCTGTCCACACCAACCCTTTGCTGCTATGGACATTAAGCTTTCACATCAACCTTCATCTTCTCCACAACTTTGGCCTTCTCCACCAAGGCTACAAAATCCTTGATGGATAGTGGGGCTACCATCAAACGAATGTCTCCATGGAGAACGTTTTCGAACTTCCTGCATCGCCACTACTTATCGAGTGACATGGTGTAGAAGCGGCTAAGGTGCTTGAACTTCTCTGCATACTCAGCCATAGACTTGTTCCCTTAAGTCAGTTGGAGGAATTCCACCTCTTTTGCATATCTGACGTTGTCTGGAAAATACTCGGAGAGGAACTTCCCCCTGAACGCCTCTCACATGACTAGCTCCTCTATTTCTTCCATGATGGATTGCATGCTGATCCACTAGTGCTCGACTTCTCCCGTGAGCATGTATACAACAAAAGCCAATATATTCTCCGCAATGCACATCTTGGCATCAAAAATTCGCTCCATGTCCTTTAACCACTGGTCCATAGCATCAGGGCTAGTTTTGCCATTAAATTTCACTAGGTGGTGCTTTAAAAAGTCCTCCAGACTCCATTCCCTGGGTGGAGGTCATGGTTCAGGGTCGTGGACAGGGGCAGCTGTCCTGTTCTCCTCCAATTGGTGGAAGGCCTCTATGTGTTGTCTGTGAGCATCCTCAACAACCACTCTTGCAGCCTCCATCTACTGCATCACCAATTGCTGCTGCTCCAAAGATGTTATTAGGCGCTGCATCGATGCCTCATGTTGTTGCATCATGGCATTACTATGCTGAGTCAGAGTTGCCACCAAACCTTCTATCGCCCAGGCGATGTCTGGTGCGTCACCCTGAGAAGATTGAGGATTTCTACGAGGAGCTGCCATGTCACTTGCACACTGGAAAACCATTAGTCAGACATTGATTAGACATGAACTTAGCTGATAACACTCAGAAGACACGATGAAAGCTAAGCAGTCACACAAGTCCACAGAGTCTAAGGAAAGACCGCTTTAATACCATAAATGTAAGATCCCATTTAAGTAATAACATAATTAAATGAAGGCTTAATTATTGTTTTAGTCCTCGAATTTGTTCTGAAGTCTCAAAAAGGTCCTCTAAATATTCGGAGTCTCAATTTAGTCCTCTAATTGTCATAAGTGAATCAATTTGGTCCCCAAAATTAACACCGTTAAAAATCGTAACAGAACAGTGACAAGGCATAATGACTGTGTATGAGTTTTAGTGACGTGGCCCGTATCAATCAATTGTAGTGTGCAAGGAGAGAAGTGTTCGAAGATCATCGTGGAAACGCTAAGCTAGGGTTCGATTGGGTTCGATTTTCGTTGTGATTGGCACTGCATCAGATGAAATTTGGACATTGTGATCGACGACATTCAACAATCCAGGTGAGCTTCCAATTTTTTCGAAATCAATTTTAGGGTTTTTTGTTATTTGCGTTGAATATGATTTTGGGGGATTTGGGTTTGTTTTTGAGTTTGATTCTCGTATAT